>Ga0233431_1000214_pt1 | contig 136432 bp, 178 predicted proteins | sample SI_118_April2016_FD_179867 | JGI IMG/M metagenome (GOLD analysis project Ga0233431, IMG submission 179867) | Seawater microbial communities from Saanich Inlet, British Columbia, Canada - SI_118_April2016_200_MG | ecosystem: Environmental > Aquatic > Marine > Inlet | place: Canada: British... | reverse complement strand
TGTCTTTTGGTATACAAATCTGGGCCCATCTTAGATTCTCAGTAAGTTAATTAGGGATAGGAGTTGTGGATTTAAATTTTTTCTTTTATTTAGATATCTTTATAAAATTCTTAAGATTACTTTTTTTATGGGAAACTCTGTGGATAAATCTCATCCATTGGAAGGAGAACATATAATCTATAACTATGGGGTGCAAGATTCTTTGGATGAAGGATGGGCATTAGCTCTTTATAAGTTGGAAGATAGGAAGTTGAGAGAGATTTATCATCCTGGAGATCGTGTTCTGCAAGAAAGTGATATTGGGGAAAGACAAATTGATGAATTATTAGAGTTAATGAAAAAAAGAGAAATTCGAAAGGTTTACTCTGTTTGGCATTTAGATGATTTTTTTGGAATCCCTTTCAATTTTATTAGTTTGCATGAACCTAATGAAGAACCAGAGGAAATTGAATATTGGGCAGAATGGAAACACTTGGAAAGAGAAGGTCGTGAACATAATAATTTAAAGCGAGCAGGAATAGAAGTTATTTTTTGGGAAGAACCTAGAAAATAATATTATATCTTTTCTTTTAGAATTAATTTAAATGTAATGCTTCCATTATTCTATCAAGTTTTTCATTGATTATTTTAAAATCTTTATTAGAAGTTTTATTATTATCTTTAGAATAACAATTACTACAATAAACTGGTTTAGATGATGTTGGTTTAAAGGGAACTTCACATTTTTCCCCGCAAGCAGAACAAGTTACTTTTGTCATCTCTAATTCTGGCTTATTTCTGCCATTTGATCTTTTTCCTTTCCCGGAATCTCTTCTCTTTGAATAGTCTTCGTAAGTTTCATCATCCTTAGGCGTGCCTTTAGAGTATCTGTCTTTTGGAGCTCTTCCTCTAGGTTTTCCACCCGAACGTTCATACTTTGCCATGATGTTTGGGAAATGTTAGTGTTTATAAAGGTAATAGTTTGCTAAATTTCTTTTTTTAGAACTAAATAAACTATTATTAAAACTCCAATTACATTGAAAGAGTCTGCTACATTAAATATTGGCCAGACCTGCAAATCAATGAAATCCCTTACATGGCCTAAATAAACTCTATCTATTAAGTTTCCAATTGTTCCTGCGAAAATAAAAGCTAATGGAATCTCTAATTTTCTTTCTTTCTTTACCAATAAGATTAAAAATATGGCTACTAAAACTGAAATTATTATTAGAAAGGTAATTTGGCCTTGAAGTATTGAAAAGGCGGCTCCAGTATTTGTTACGTAGTTTATTATCCCGAAATGTTTATCAGTAAATAGAATTTTTGTTATTTGATCTAATAAAACTATTAAAATAGCAATTGTGAAGAATTTTTTCATGTTTATACTGCTTTAAGGTTAGTTAAAAATGTTTTGTTGAATAGAAATGTTTAAAAATATCTAAACTAAATTTTATGTATGGTTGAAGAAACTATAGAATCGCTTAGAAAGGAGATTGCGGATGAAGGGCTTACTTTTAAGCAGAAACAGGAAATAAGGAGTAAGTTGGTTAAGAAAATTAAAGAAAAAGCCGTTGTTAAATTAGCTGTTGGAAACCCTGTTGAATTTCATTTGACTTATGATACTTTTTCTGGAACTTTAGAGCCAGTTTATTTTTGGGTTTTGGATTTTTTGAGAAACGATGAACCTTCCGGGTTGGGCTTTGAAGTGGATAAGACTGGAGAAGAGTTTGAAGCTACGGCAGGAGGAGGGTTTTTTGGAGAGTTAGGTTCTAGAGCAACTGTTATGCAGGAGAGGGGAATGAAAATTTTAGAAACTGTGAATGCTGTTCTGAGAACCATTATTAATTTAATTTATGATTTGAAGGAGTTTGAAATGAGGTTGAATGCATATGATGATGCAAATTCTAGTAATAGAGAAAAAAGATTGGCTGGAGAGTATTCTTTGAAAGGAATCTGGATGGATCAGGTTGATGTGAAAACTGGATTAGGAAGTATTAATCAATTAACTAGAGGGGATTTGCAGTTTGTTACTATGAGGGATGCTTTTATGCAATCTAAAGTTTATAAAACTAAAGATGGGAAAGTTAATAGAAGTAGATCTTTTAAGGATGTTGGAGAGAAGGAAAATGAAGGCATGGACCTAAATAAAAGAGTTAAAATTATTTTAAAGAAAAAGTTAGAAGAATATTTTAATTGGAGAGATTCAAGCGAGGTTGAATTAAGAAAAAGGTTTGATATTGAAACGAATTATTTGAAAGCCCAGGTTAGCAGTTTGAAATTGTATACTACGTGGGCAAAACCTTATTTAAGGGCTGCTCAGAAATTGGGAATGCAGGAGTTTAAAACTGGTAGGAATTTACCTATACCTGATTTAATTAGTACGTTTAATAGTATGCAGATGGATTTGAAATTGTTGGCCAAGAGAGAGTTTAAACCTGGGAAGGCTCATCCTTCATATGAGAAGATTAAGTTTGGAAGATCCTATAATACTGCTATAGAGGTTCAATTTATTTATAGAACTGCCCCTCAAGTTGTTAAGCAGGGACAGAGCCAACATTTTGCACATTTGGGGACTATTGATATTTTTATACGAGGATATGTTTTTACTAAAGAGGATTTAGATGATATCTATGCTCAAGAAGTTTATGAGGATATGTCTTTAGTTGAGGATTTAACTGAGATGTCTTTAGGGCAATTGCAAGAAGATTTAGATCATTATTTATATCCTAAAAAGGAGAAAGAAGAGAAAAAGGAATCAGATATTTTTGATAGTATTGGTAGGGGTCTTGGAGATATGGGGAAACAACTTTCAGGAGTTAGAAAAAAATTAAGAATCCCTTCCTTTGAAAAGAAGGCTGGAACCTTTGAGGAGAAAAAAGTTTTGGAAGAAGCCCAGAAAGGAGTTATTGGTAGTTGTAATCTTTTATATGATATTTTTAAGAAATCTCATAGGATGGTAACATGGTAGATAGGGTGCGGGATGGATATGATAATGGTTTTGATAGTTCGTTTTCTCTTAAGTTTGGAGATATGAGCTGGACTACTAATCCTCAAGTTGCCAATCAGTTAGGAGAGTTGGGAACTAGGTTGAATGAAGGTGTTAAAAATGTAGAAATTGGGGCTTTGAGTCAACAAATCTTTGATGCGATTCCTAAACAACATTTTGAGGAGATGAGGAGAGTGAGTAAGTTGGGAGATGTTGGATTATCTATGCATGCTCCTCTGACAGATCCTGCAGGGTTTTCTGAGCAGAATTGGCAAGAGCATAGAAGGAATTTGGCTGAGCATGAATTTAAAGATGTTATTGAAAGGGCACATATGCTTGATCCTGAAGGAAATATACCTGTTAATTTTCATTCTTCTGGTGGAGGAATTCCTGCTACAATTTGGGAGAAAAAAGAAGAAGGGAAGCCAGAAGAAAAGCAACTGATAGTTGCAGTTAATACTAAAACTGGAGAGTTGAAACCCTTACAAAGGGAGAAAATGAGTTGGCTTACTAGTGGTGAGAAAATTATGACTCCTGAAGATAGACTTCGAAATTTAAATCATGTTTCTTGGGATGAGGAGAAATTGCAGTTTATGGGTCTAAGGAAACAGAAACATGAGGTTGAGAGGCAGCAAGATTTTTGGAGACTTAACACTCCTGAAGGAAAGGCATTGTTAGAACTAGAGATGGATGTTAAAGCAAAAAGAAAATTGAGCGAAGAGGACGTGCAGAGATATGCGGCTCTTAAACAAGAAGATAAATCTTATGAGGATCATAAGGATGAGATTGATAGACATATGGTTACCCAGTTAAACAGTTTATATGAGGATTATGTTGGTAGGAATGGAGAGGGGGGATATGAGCCAAGAGGTCCTGATGATAAGAGAAATCATAAAATAATGACAAAAATGCTTAATGAATATAAAAATAAATTTACTGAAAAAAGTAGGATAGAGAATGAATTTAGAAAAGATATTAATAAGTGGGTTCAGAGCAACCCCAATTTATCTGATAATGATTATCGGAAAGGAATTAATGAAAGAAGTAAAAAGTTTGATGCTAAGTTGGAAAAGAAAGGATTGGACATTGCTCCAGAAGAGGTAGGAAATTTGATATCTCAGTTACAAGCTCCAGAAAGATATAAATGGGTAGATGATGTAGCTAAGGAAAAAGCTGCTGAAACTTTTGCTAATGTTGCGTTTCATGGATATGACAAATTTGGAAAGAGTGCTCCTTTAATCTCTGTTGAGAATGTTTTCCCAGAGTGGACTTTGTCTAGAGCTGATTCTTTGAAAGGGATGATAGAATTATCTAAGAAGAAATTTGTTGATAGACTTAAGGAAGAGAAGAACTTGAGTGATTCTGAAGCTAAACAGGTTGCTGAGAAGAACTTAGGAGTTACTTGGGATGTAGGACATATTAATCAGTTGAGAAAATATGGCCATACAGATAAAGATATTATTGAAGAATCTAAGAAAATAGCTAAACATGTTAAGCATTTACATATTACTGATAATTTTGGTCATGCGGACAGCCACTTGGCCCCAGGAATGGGAAATGTCCCTATAAAAGAGCAGATTGCAGAGATACAAAAAGCTGGTTTTAAGGGAAAGGCAGTTATTGAGGGTGGGGGAATGTTCCAAAATTTTAAGACAAATCCAATTCCGTATACTGTTGATAGAGGGGGAATGAATAGCCCATTTTATTCTTATGATACTGATACTAGATGGGGAGATGTTAGGGATATATACTCTTCATATATGTATGGCTTTGGAGATATGTTGCCAGATCAACATTTCAAATCACAGGGTGCAGGTTTTTCATTGTTACCTAAAGAGCTAGGAGGCCAAGGCTCAGGAGACCAAGGAAGATTTGCTAATCAGAATCAATAAGTTTTTAAATTAAAGAAAATAAAATAAATAAAAGGGTGATAGTTTGGTTAAGAAGAAAGTTTCTAAAGCTAAGAAAAAGAAAATAACTAAGAAGGCTACTTCTAAGAGATTAGTTACTGATAGAGATATTGCTTATGATTTTGCTCTGAAGTCCTATAAAAAGTTTAAGGACATAATAAAATCTGTTGTTTTATTTGGGAGTGTTGCGAAGAATAAAGAGAAGAGTGGTTCTGATATTGATATTATTGTTATTTTAGATGATTGTGTTGTTAATTGGGATCAAGAATTAATTGCATGGTATCGGCAGGAAATGTCTGAAATGTTGGCTGCTCAAAATTATTCTACTAAGATTCATTTGACTACGGTTACTTTGACTACATTTATGGAGGAGGTTAGAACTGGTGAGCCGGCAGTCATTAATATGATAAGATTTGGAGAGCCTTTAATTGACTATGGAGGATTCTTTAATCCTTTGAAGGTCTTATTGGCAAAAGGAAAAATTAGACCTACTGCTGAATCTGTTTTTGTTACTTTAAGGAGAGCTCCGATGCATTTAGCCAAGGCTAAGATGGATATTGTTGCTAGTATTGAGAATGTTTATTGGAGTATGGTGGATGCTTCTCATGCTTCTTTGATGGCTGCAGGTTATGTTCCTCCAAGTCCAGAATATGTTTCTGAAATGTTAGAAAAGATTTTCGTTAAAAAGAAAAGATTAAGTGAAAAATATTTGAAATGGTTTGATGAAATGTATGATTTGACCCATGAAATTCTTCATGGAAATGTTAAATACTTAGAAGGAAATGAAATAGATAAATATTTGGGTAGAGCTGTTGAGTTTGAAAAAGTTATGAGGGAAATTACTTCTAAATTAATTAGAGATGAAAAAATAATAAGAATAGAAAAAAAAGAAGATTAAGCTGCTCTAGCAAGATGTAAACTAGCCAAATCTGTAGCTTGTTTTCTTGAATCGGGTATTTGTTTGATTACCTTCTTTGCATATCCTTTGATTAACCCTTTCCTTGAAAGATGTTCTGCAAAAGTTCTAAATTCAGTACCTGTGATTATTTTGTAAATTCTATTTAGTTCTGAAGGATTTGCATTAACCCCATGTTGCACAGATCTTATCCAATGTTCTGGAATGTAGTTTGGTAGTAAGGAAATTAATTCTGCTTGATTTCCTCTTTCTGTTGCATCCATTATCTCATTAATTTTTGAGTGGGATTCTGAGGCACCTGCGTATTTTTTGCCTGGTTTCTTTAGATAATCTAAATTAAACCCGGTGTATTCTAAAACTAAACCTGGATTTGCATCTGTTTTTTTATTTACAACTCTATTGATTATTCCATTATCTGTAATGCTTTCTAAATCATGTTCAGAAGCTGATACTGCGTCTTCCAAACCTATTCTTAAAGTAGGGTGATCTGCGAACATATAATGATCGTCTGTAAAATAAGGATGGTATTTTCCTAAATCTTTCCTTAAGGTAGGATCATCTTTAACTTCTTCAAATCTAGTAAGGTTAGAATCGAAATATCCCCAATTTTGAGCGCTTCTCTTATATGCTTCGTTTAGTTTTATCATTTTTTAGTATAATTTCTCCTTTTTGTTACTACTATTCTGTAATTACTTATATTTAAAGCTTATGCTTTATGGGTAGAAGCCTCATAATGGCCAGATTTCTCGATTTCAGCCACTAAGTTCCTTATTTTATTGACAGAATCGATGTTTACAGATATAGAATTTATTCCTACTTCAGTTACATATTTAGCCATTTCTTCATTTGATCCTGCTTGGCCACAGATACTTACCTCTGTGTTGTGTTTATTTGCTGTTTTTATGACTTTTTTTATTAATCTTAGGACAGAAGGATGCATTTCATCATATAAGTCTTGGACTTCTGCGTTGTTTCTATCTACTGCTAGAGTAAATTGAGTTAGGTCATTTGAACCTATGCTTACAAATTTTACATCTTCATCTTGACATATTTCATGAATTATAAAGCAGGCTGCAGGAGTCTCTATCATTACTCCTAATCCTATATCGCTCATATCTAATTTTTTTATAATTTCTTTTGTTTTTTGTATTTGTTCTAGATGGGATATCATTGGAAGCATTATAGAGATATTATTATATCCTTTTTCTTTTAATTCTTTTATTGCTTTTAGTTCTGCTTCGAAGAATCTTGGATTACGTAATGATTTTCTTATTCCATGAATTCCCATCATTGGATTTGATTCTTTTGGTTCTTCCTCTCCCCCCTCAAGACCCCTATATTCGTCTGTTCTTAGGTCTGAGGTTCTTATCCATACAGGTTTGTCTTTGAAATGTTGAAGAATTTTTTCTATGCTTTCTACTAAAACTTTTGTATATTCTTCATCTCTATTTTCTTTTATGTATTTAACTGGATGGATTTTATTTTGAGATATTATGAATTCAATTCTCATTAATCCTATCCCATCTGGCTTTAACATAGCTGCTTTTTCTGCTATGTCTGGCATGTCTAAATTTACTTTGATTTTTATTTTTGTTTCTGGAATTTCTTGTTGAATTTCTATTTCTGGTTCTTTTTTTATTTCTGTTAATCCTGAATATACTTTTCCATCTGTTCCGTTTACGGTTATTTCTTGTCCACCTTGAAGTTTTGTTGTTGCTTCTTTGGTTCCTACTACTGCAGGTATTCCTAGCTCTCTTGAAACTATTGCTGCGTGAGCGGTTACTCCTCCTTCATCTGTTAAGATTGCAGATGCTTTTTTCATTGCAGCCACATAATCAGGATTTGTCATTTTCGCTACTAATATATCTCCTTCTTCAATTTTATGTAGTTCCTCTAGAGAATTAACTATTCTTACCTTTCCAGACCCAATTCCTGGGGAGGCAGGTATTCCTTCTAATAAGATTTCTTTATTTGTTGTTTCTTGTTGTTGTTCTATTTTTTCTTCTACTTTTTTTATGGTTGTTATTGGTCTTGTTTGTATTAAATATAAATTTCCGTTTTCGATCGCAAATTCCATGTCTTGGGGTTTATTGTAGTGTTTTTCTACGTGCATGGCTAAATTGGCAATTCTTTTTATTTCTTCTTCCGTTAAAACTTGGGAGTTTGCTTTTTCTTCGTTTAGAATTCTTTTTGTTGTCCTTCCAGTGTTTGCATCTCTGTATAGGTACCACTCTTTTTTGTTTACTTTTACATCTTTTATTCTTAGTTCTTCTTTATCTATTATATATTGATCCGGCGAAATTGATCCTGAAACGATTGCATCTCCTAACCCATAAGATGCCTCTATTAGAATTTCGTTTTCATTTGTTGTTGGGTTTACTGAAAATATTACTCCTGCCTTTGTAGAATCTATCATTTTTTGTACAACTACTGCTATTAATACTTTTGAGTGTTCGAAATTGTTTTTTACTCTATAATAGATTGCTCTTGCAGTGTATAAAGAAGCCCAACATTGGTGGACTGCTTGGATTACTTGTTCAGTCCCTTTTACGTTTAGAAATGTTTCTTGTTGTCCAGCAAATGAAGCTTCTGGTAAATCTTCTGCTGTTGCTGAAGATCTTACTGCTACAAAGGAATTTTCCCTTCCAGCCTTTATGAAGTTTAATGCCTCTGGAGCTTTATTTATTAAATCATGATCTATGTTTAGGTTTTTGTAGGCTTCTAAAATTTCTCTTCTTATTTCTTGTGGAATTTGCATTGAGAGAATTATATCTTGAATTTTTCCAGCTGCTTTTTTTAGTTCTTCTGTATCTTCTACATTTAGGTCGTTTAGAATGTTGTTTATTTGGGTTTGAATTCCTGTTAGATTTAAGAATTCTTTGTAAGCTCCCGAAGTTACAACGAAGGCCTTAGGAATTGGAAACTCTGAGTTATACATCTCCCCTAGGTTGGCTCCTTTCCCCCCAGCTTCTTGAATTGAGTCTTTATTTAAGTCTTTTAACCAAAGAATATTTTGCATTTTTTACCTCTTTTGATATTAGAGTTTAAGTAGAATTATATAAGTTTTTTGCTATTCTTTTTTTACTATTTTTAGTAAAAATAATGCTAGAGTTATTAATATGATTACTGCTATTATTAGTGGTCCCGTTACTAAGTTAGATTTTGCTATGGATTGTTGATAGTATGTTTTTCCTGTGTCCTTTGAAGGAGATAATTGGATATCCTTTGAGCCTAAGGATGGGAAATCTGTATTTATTGCTATTGCTGTTACAGATGCTAATAGAAGTAAGCTTAGAGTTAGGAATATTGAAGTATTTTTCAAGTTATCACCTTTTTAATATATTATTTATAGAAGTTTTTAAAGGTTTTGTTAGTTAATGGATTATTAAATATTGTAAATTAAATATTATAAAGAATTAGATTTTGTAAGGTTTACAATATTATGTTTAAGTTCAGGAAGATTTAAATAAGGACACTAAATCATCCCATTATGGTATTTGAAGGTTATGGGTTTGAAACAGGAAGAGTATTACTCCCAGGACTTGATCTGGTTGTTAGACTTAATGAAGATAAATATTTCCGAAATGATGGGGCAGTTGCAGATGTGGAGAGACATGCAAATGGGGTTTGGGAGGAGCTTGGAATCTCAGGTCATTATTGCACATCTGAAGTTCGCCATTTTGGAAAACACTTTCCCTGTACTAGCGGCAATGATAAAGCGTCTCTAATTTTTATTGAGGATGGAGATCCTATAACAAATAGGTTCTATTATGGGCACGAGTCAACCCATGCAGTTATCCACCTTGGACTTGAAAGCTGCTTTATGATTATGCTTGAAAAAATATGATTTGCATTAGACCCATTTAAGAAATATGATAATGAGGAGTCTATTGCTGATGTTGGAGGAATAGTTAGTGTTTATAAAACAAACCAACACAAGGGACTTGCAACTCATCCAACTCGCCCTGAATTGTCTCAGATATATGAAGAATTAATGAAAAGTAAAAAACATTCTTAAATTAAAATATTTCTACTCTTACTTTTCCAGGAATTCTAGGTTTTGTTTTTTCTAAAGCTTTTTTTGCAAATTCTGCATCTTGATCATTTACATATACAGTCATTACAGTTGTTCCTGGCTTTAATTGAGCTGCAGTACCCATTGCTTTTCCAAAGGAGTGCTTCATTCCGGACTGCATTCTATCTGCTCCTGCCCCGGTAAGCATCTTATTTTCTCTTAGAACTTGATGTGGGAACTGATTTATTGTGAATTTATATCCTTTGTTTCCAAATCTTTTTACTAGTTGTCTGTTTACTAGTGTTCTGCAAGATTCTATTGCGTTGTGTCTTAATTGGAATCTTTCTTTAGAAATTAATTTTACTTGTTTTGGGAAGTCTTTTTTTAGATCTCCCATATTGAATTTGATTACTTTTGAAACTGGAACTACTTTAATGAATCCCTTTTTTTTGTACTTTGATTTCCTAGTATATGCTCTTGTAGTTTTTTTGTATGCTGAGCCTTTTCTTAGTTGTGCCATTTTTATTCAATTTTAACTTTTGTTCCTAATGCTTGTCCAGGAAGTCCTTTTTCGAATTTTACTCTTACAGCTCCTTTGTTTCCGTGTTCTTTCATAATTATTCCTTTGATTTCTTTCTTTGTTGGCGTTATCCAGGTAACTGTTTTTTTTAAAAGTTCTTTAGCTTTTTCTTTTGAATCTATAGATTCCACTTTTATGACCATCTGATTAGGATGTTGTGTTTTGTGAGATCCTCTGTAGTTTACAATTATGCCTTCCATCTTAAGAATTTGTGGAGATGAGTTGTTTATAAAAGTTTCTTTTTGTTGCATTAATTTTATATAATAATACTTTAACACAACTTGATATGCAAGAGAGAACTGAAAGTTTGGAATTAGATGTTTCTGAGAGATTTCAAGAGATGGAGGAAAGGATTGGAAGAGATATATTTGACTTTGTTCCAATGGTTGGTTTGTTTACTTATGCCCATAGGTCCTTGCCAATAGCGAAAGAGTATATGAATGATGGTCAAAGTGGTTTTTCTGGATATAGTGGGGCAGTAGTACTGTATCATACTATAGTTTCTTCACCACTATTCTTTGCTTCAGGAGCCCTTCTTGGAAACTTGTTATTTCAATAAGGTTTCTAAAGTAATAACTCAATATCTTTTCCAACTAATTTCTTTAAATCTTCAAATAGGTTAGAATTCAAATTAATGACCTGTTGTACTTCCGTATCAACTAAGGCTTTATCATATTCATCTTGAGTGGATTTTGTAGAGTTTTTTAATCTTCCTTTGACTAAATCTACTTTTTCTATCTTATCCTTTTGTTTTAAATCTTTAATTATGAATGCTTTGTCTTTTAATAATAAAATTTCTCCAACTTTCCCTGAATGTTTGAATTTCAACTTAGCACGTTCAACACCTAAGAATTTTTTTCTTTGTTCGTGCTCTACTATTACTCTTATGAATGTTCTAACTTCCCTTCTTATTTTATCTGATTCTGCTTTTATTAATTTTTTAGCTTTGAAATCATTGAAAGCTTTTGTGAATGATTTTAAGTTTTCTACTAGGGATTCTGGTAAAGATTCTTTTGCACAGTATTTTTTAAATCCTAGTTCTAATTTAGTGTATTTTATTCCTTTGCCACTTAAAATGTCATTTAGAGTTTTTGTTAGTGATTTATACATCACACTAAAGGATTCTTTTTCTGTTCTTTTTTCAATTTGAGTAAATAGTTTTTTTATTCTTTTTAGATAATTATCACAATCTAATAATAAAGTATCAATTTCTTTTCCTGTTATATCTTTTACTTTTCCGTGTTCTATTCCTTTAAAGAAAACTCTGATTTTTTCTAGAGTGTTAACATATTTTTGTTCTAGAATTTTTTCTTTTTTTACGAATACTTCTTCTAATAGTTTAACGGTTTCTTTTGGTGTTGGTGGAGAGATGCCGTATAACATTAAGGCAGCTTGTGAAGGATTTAAGATTCCATAGTATAAATCTTCTCCAGCAATCATCAATAGTTTTTTTCTTGCTCTCTCTAATAGTTTTTCACCCATATCCATCTGCATGTCTATTGCTTCTGGTGATGGTCTGATACGTCCCATTTTTAATAATAGTCTCCATGGTCCAAAAACACCACGATCGTATATTGGGACTCCATCTCTTAGTAATGTGAATATAACTGGATGAGCATCTTTAATAGACTCCCAGAAGTCAGTTAAGATGTATACTTGGACATGAAATTCTTTTTTTACTCCTGTTATTGCAGCAGCTTCAAATCCCTGTGAGATTATTAATGATCTTAATTTGTCTTTTAGTTCTGCACGAGTCATTCTTCTGACATCTGTATCGTCTATTACTACGTAAACGTCAATATCATTTGATTTTTCTCCTCTGAATAGGGAGCCTGCAGCCACATAACTAACAATATACTTTTCAAATTTTTGGAGTACCATATTTTTATGAACTTCTGAAATTTTTAATGCTCCTAGAAAATCTGCTGGATCGTGTAAGATTGCAGACATAGAAATTAGTTGAACTATTTCATATTTGGAATCGAACATAGATTCCTTTATTTCGGATAGTGTATAAACTTCGGGATATAGGTTTTTATCCTCTTCCTGAGCTATTCTATCTAGTTCTTTGAATAGTTTATCTCTTAGTTTAAAATCGGGTTGAATTTCTGATTTTGCATCATCTAAAACTACTAAGACGCTTATTCTGTCTTTGTTTTCTTGTTGGGGATCTTGAGGCATTCCGGGGACTTTTGGTTGAGGTTGTTTTGGTGGGAGTAAAGCAACTCCTACTATTTGCTTTTTATATATTTTAAGAATTTTAGTCTTATATTTTTCTACCTTTACTTTTATCTTTTCGAATTTTTCTTTTATCTTCTCTTGTTCTTCAGGAGAAGGCATTTTTGGTGGTAGAATTGGTGATTGATTCATTTTAATTTTTAAGGACCTTATATAGTTTTTAAAGGTTTTGATTTATAAAAGGAAGAAGGGGGGATTTTATAGCCCCCACTAAAAATCTAATTCGTCTAAATTAAAGTCGTCTATGTCTCCTAGTTCTAAATCTAGGTTTTCTGCTTCTGAAAGGTCATTTGCTAACTCTTCTGTAGTTTCATCTTCAGTTGTGTCGCTTCCGAATGTATCTCCTATTTTAGTACATCCTGCTGTTATTAACAAAGCTACTAAAGCTAAGGTTATTAGTATAGCTTTCATTTTATTCAGCTGTTCGTATGTCTAATTGTGTTTCTGTTGTCGGTTTTGGTGTTTGTGTATCTATTGTAGGTTTCGGAAAGTTTCCAGTGTAATCTCTGTATAATTTGACTAATTCTCTTAAAGACTTATGTGCATCCCTTAGGTGAGTATTTGCCTCTTTCAAAATATCTCTTATTTCTTTAAGCAAATCATCTCCACTTATGTTTTTGTTTGCGTATAACTCTTTAGCCTTTTCATACATTTCTTTTGCTACAGCTACTTCTCTATCATAGTTTTCTAATAGATCTTTCATTTCTTGAATTTGTTTATCTGAATCATCTAAAGAATCTATTTTTTTATGAAGGCCTTCTGAAATATTTTCAGCCTTTTCAATTATATGCCCTATCCTTGCAGATAAAATTATTCCATGATATTTTTTTAGTTGAAGTCTTGTTTCTTTCCAGAACTCTTTAATTTCTTTTCCTAAAGCTCTTAATTCTTCTACGGTTGAAGAGTTTTCAATTTTCAATTTGTAGTTTTCTAGCTGGTCTGAGTCTTCTTCTAATTGGCCTAGAATTTCTTTCTTTAGTTCTTCATCTTGAACTACCATTTCAACCCATTTTTCTAGAATTTCTATATGGTTAAGCATTCTTTCTGTTGTTTTTGTCAGAAAGTTTTTGATATTTGTTATGTCCAATTCTAGGTTTCCTTCTCTTTGAAGTGATCCTGTCCTTCTTAATGAATTTCTTGTTTTTAGATATTCTTGTCTTGCCTTTTCCCAACCATCTTTAGTTTCTTTATATCTTTCTTTTACTTCATTATAATCTTGAATTGCATTTACGTTTGCTGCCCTTACTCCACCTAAACTTGGTTCTGGTAATGCTTTTGCTAGTGGCATTGTGCTAAATAAGAACAATGTAAGTATTGCAATTGATAGTATTTTTTTTATCATTTTTTCCTCCGTTGAATGATTTTGATATAGTTAGTATGGTTGGGATTGTTTATAAATAAACTTTTTTTGGGATGCTTTAGAAGCTTTAGGAAGCTTTAATTTGAATTTTTGCTTTCGTAAAGTTTTTAAATTTGTGTTTTTTAGTTAGATTATGAAAAAGTTATTGTTATTGCTTATTTTGTTATTTTCACCTTTTGTTAGTGCCTCTACCTTACACGGAACAGTTTATGATTTAGATTTTGAGGTTGTTGAGAATGCTGTTGTGGAGATTAATTCTCAGCCCAAGCAGAGTATGATAGCCACAGATGGTAGTTATTCCTTTGAACTAAATCCTGGAGAATATATGTTAGTTGCTAAGTTTTATATTGGAAGTTCTCTGATTTCTAGTGTTGAGGAGGAAGTTAGTATTATTGATGGAGGAGATTATATATTGGATTTGATTCTATTTCCTGAATTTGAAGATGAGTTAGTTGAAGATTTCGATTTTGATTTAGAAGGGAGTAGTTTGAGTAGAGGGTATCTAGTTTTAGTGATTGTGGGTGTTTTAAGCTTGATATTTTTTATATTTAGGAAAAAACTCCCAAAGAAAAAAGTTTTAGAGCTAGAAAGAGATGAGGCTGATGATGTTTTAAATTTTATTAAGAAGGAAGGCGGAAGGACAACTCAAAAAGATATTAGAAAGAATTTGGGGCTATCGGAAGCTAAGGCAAGTTTGATAGTTACTGAGTTGGAACATAAAGAAATAGTTAAGAGAATTAAGAAAGGAAGAGGGAATGTTATTATTTTAAATAAGTAAATTTAATAGTAAGGTTTATAAATAATCTTTTCTAGAACTGTTTTATGGAAAGAAAGGTGATATTTCTTTTTGTAGTGTTATTTTTTGGAGCTCTTGCTATAGATTCTGTTTTTGCTTATTGTGGTGATGGCACTTGTGAAGAGAAAGAAAGAGAGTGTGTTTCTTCTTTTGTGGATTGTGGTCCAGATGAATATTGTGCTGGAACTACCGATTGTGGTCCGGACTATTGTCCCGATGATTGTAGGGCAAGTAGGGGAGAACTAGATAAGTGTGTTGCTGGTTGTAAGGGAACTTATGATAATGAAGAAGATAGGAGTCCTTGTATAAGGGAGTGTAAGAGTAAGTATGTTAATGAAGATCATGGTGATGAGGTTTGTTGTAATGAACCTGGTCCTGCAGATGGACCAACATATAAGTGGAGAAGTGAGGAAGATTGTTGGAGTCCTGAGGGAAGTGAATTTCCTGTTTTTATAGTTAATGATGATATGTGTAGGAAAGAGTTTAGAGGAAAACCTGGAACTACCCCTGATAGTGTATTCTATTTTCTAGATTCTTTTTTGATAGGTTTGGGGATGATTTAGAAGTAAGAGAAGAAAAAGTAGCCGAGATCAAGCAGATGGTTGAAGCTGGAGATATTGAATCTGCCAAAAAAGCTTTGAAGATTTATATGAAATCTGCTGAGAAGCTTGAAAAGGAAGTTGATCCTAGTAGAAGAGATGAGGCTTTGGAGAGTGTTGAGGCGATTAAGGGAGTTATGTTTGAGTTAGATAATCTTATCCCCCCAGAAGATAAAAAGGATTTTGATGGAATTATAGGTCAGGAAACTTCAATAGCTACTGCTGCTGAAATTGCATCTAAGATTAATGAGTTATGCAGGGAACTTTCTGAATTGGACCCTAATTTATTTTATGATAATTGTATGACAGATGATGATGGCCCTGAATGGCAGAAGGATATGTTTGATGATTTAACAGAAGATCAGAAAGAAGAAGCAGAGAAATTTGGAGAGATTATGAGTGATTGTTTTGAGAGTTCTGGACAAGATTGTAAGTGTGAGGAGATTCCATTCCCTAGCTTTGCAAATGCCTGCTCTAGGGCAGCTCCTTTAGCTACTGCTTGTGATATTGATGGAGATGAAAAAGCTTGTGAAAAGTTGGATAATTTAGATATGCCCGCTTTGCCGCCTCATTTGGAAGAAGTTATGAGAAAATTGGAAGGTGGTATGAATGAAAAGAAGTATGAGATGCATATGCCTAAAGAATGTCAAGAGTCAGGAATTACGAACCCTGAAGATTGTGGGAAAATTATGATTACTCAACACGCTCCTGAAGAGTGTAAAGAGGCCCTTCTTAATGCCAATGTTAAAAGTGAACATGAAGGTAGAGAAATATGTGAGAAGATAATGTATGAGTTGCGGGCTCCTCCTGAATGTATTGAGAGGGGAATAACCGAAGATGAAGAGTGTAAGGATTTCATGTGGGGGATTGGTAATCGTCCTAAAGAATGTCAGGAAAATCAAATTCATGATTTTAGAGATTGTAAGAAATTTTTAGAAGATGGTGGCCCTGGAATGAAAGGACCTGAAAAGGGAGGTCCTGGAATGAATTTTAATTGTAGAGAGATAGATGATCCTATGGAGAGGTTGGATTGTTATGATGGTGCTTCTTCTCAAGTTGGAAGTTATCAAGGTGGAGGAGGATATGGACCAGATTATAGTGGACCGTGTATGGATGATAATGATTGGAGTGTAAAGAAGCAGGAATGTAGGAACCAGTATGGAGAACATGCTGGAGATGAACCCGTATATGGGGCGTCTGGAGATGGTTATGAGTGTGTAGTTGATATTACTTGTGTTGATTTTGGTCAGTATGATACTCCTGAAGAGCCTGGTGAATGGGATGGAGATGACTGGGATGAATGGGAAGGAGATTCTTCTGGTTATAATGAATGTAGTGATGGTTGTGATGATGAGTGTCCTGGCGCTTCAAGTACAAGCGGATGTGAAAATAATGGGAACACTTGTATATGTCATTATGATGACGATGAGAGTAATGAAGGAGAGAGTAATTCTCCTCCTGTAGAAGAAGATTCTAGTGAAGATTCTAGTGAAGATAGTGGTGGAGGGGATGATGAATTGGAAGAAGGTTCTGATGATATCACTGGAAATGCGGTTTGGAACTTTTTTGGTGGGAAGTTTTTGAGTCGTTGGTTTAATTAATTTTTTATTGATAAATAGAAAGGTTTTTAAAATTAAAATTAAGTCTTTTTCTTATGAGCCTGTGGCGCAGTCTGGTAGCGCAACACGTTTACACCGTGTAGGTCGAGGGTTCGAATCCCTTCGGGCTCATATATTTTTCATGAATTAGTTTTTTGTTTGCTTGAATGGTTTATGAATTGTTATTTCTTCAAATTTTTTGTATAGTTTTTCTTCATCTTTAGTTAGATTTACTTTTTTAATTAAATATACTTCATCTCCAGGTTTTAGTTTTTCTTCAACTTCGAAAGAAACTTCATCTCCTTTTTTAGCTTTTTTTATTTCTTTATCTTCTAATCTCATATCTTTGACCTTTGTTTTGTAAAACCCTACAGATTTTCCTATGAAGCAAATTTCATCATTTTCGTTCAATTCCTCTTGCTCTATTTTTATTGCCACAACTTTTAATTTTGGATAGTATTCAGTTACCTTTCCTATTTGTTTCTTTTTTTCTTTTGAAATTGAGCCATAAAATTTTGTCCAAGAGTCATTTGTTGGAGTTCCTAAGAAGAAATTAGTTGTGAATCCCCTATTGAATACTTTTTCTAATTCTTCCAGTAATCTTAATTTTTCTTTGTTTGTGAATTTATTTTTTTCGATTAAATTTAATGCTTCTCTATATGCTTTTGTTACGGTGTAAATATAATCTGCTGCCTTTGCACGGCCTTCTATTTTGAAGACATCTATTTTAGCTTCTACTAATTTATCCAGTATTGGAAGTGTACATAAATCCTTTGGAGATAATATATAATTTCCATCTAAAACTAACTCTTTTTGGGGATTTTCTAAATCTGTTAGTTTGTACTGTCTCCTACACTCTTGCAGGCATTGACCACGATTTGCAGATAATCTATTTTGAAACTGAGACATAAAACATCTTCCAGAGTAAGATACACATAATGCTCCATGAATGAATGTTTCTAATTCTATTTTTCTTCCATTGTAATTTAAATTATCTTTTTCTATTTTATCTTTTATAGATTTTATTTGTTCTAAAGTACATTCTCTTGCTAGGACTATTCTAGGCGAGAATTTTGAAAAGAATTTTACTGCTTTGTAGTTCGAAGTGGATAATTGTGTTGACATGTGAACTTCTATATTATTTTCATTACATAATTGAACTATTGCCATATCTGTTGCAATTACTGCATCAACTTTTGTTTTTTTAACTTCATTTAGTATATCTTGTACTCTTTCTAGCTCGTGATCATAAATTATGGTGTTGAGAGTTAGATAACCTTTTACTTTGTTTTTGTGTAGGATATCCATTACTTCTTTTAATTCTTCTTTACTGAAGTTTCTAGCTGAGCCTGTCCTCATATTGATTCCTTTTATTCCAAAGTAAACTGCGTCTGCTCCAGCTTTTACTGCTGCTTGCAATGTTTCGAAGTTTCCTACTGGTACTAGTAACTCTACCATAAATTTTAGCTTTTTGAGTGGTTTAAAAGGTTTATCAAAAGCCTTAAAAATTTGTTTTCCTACTCTTATCATTATGGATTATTCAAGACAGGAGTTGGTCATTGGTAAGAAAGCTCAGAAGAAATTAGAAAAATCGAAAGTGGCTATTATTGGAGTTGGGGCCTTAGGTAGTTTGACAAGTGAATTGTTAGTAAGAAGTGGAGTCAAAAAGCTAATATTATTTGATAGGGATTTTGTTGAACTATCTAATTTACAAAGACAGCATTTGTACAAATTAGAAGATGTTAATAAACCAAAGGTTAAGGTGGCCAAAAAATATTTAGAAGAGATAAACCCAAAAGTTAAAGTAAAAGAATATAACGAGAGTTTGATTGCTAATAATATTGAAAAATTAAAAAAAGTTGATTTGATATTAGATTGTACAGATAATATGCAGACTAGATTTTTATTGAATGATTTTTGTGTTAAAAATAAGGTAGATTGTGTTTTTGCTTCTGCTATCCAAGAGAAAGGATATATTTATGTTTTTACAAATGGAAAACCTTGCTATTCTTGTATTTTTTCGGGTTTGAAGTCAATTGATTCTTGTGAGACTTTTGGAGTTTTGAATGGAGTTAGCTCTTTAGTTTCTAGTTTGCAAGTTAGCGAGGCTATAAAGCTATTAATTGGAAAAAAGGCTGAGGAAGATTTAATTTATGTTAAACTAGATAAGAATAGTTTTGATAAGATTAAAGTTAAGAAAAGTGAGAATTGTAAGGTTTGTAGTGGGGAATTTGAATTCTTAGATGGTAAAATTAAAGAAGATTTATGTGGTAAAAATTAGTTAGATGTCTCTTTAAATGAGCATTATTTAATAGACTACTCTGTTTCTTCCGGCTTCTTTTGCTTCGTATAATTTTTCATCAGCAGTTTTGTATAGTTGCTCTGCAAGATTCTCTTCTAGACTTTTTCCAGGATGGTAAGTTGATATCCCAGTACTTATTGTTATTTTTAGTCCTTTATTTTTAAATTTTAAATCACTAATTGCTGTTCTTAATCTTTCTCCTACTATTTTAGCCCCTTCTGTGCCAGTATTTGGGAGGGCCACCATTATTTCTTCTCCTCCTAATCTTCCGACTATTTTTCTAGATGCAAAATCTGATCCTCTTACATTATCATTTAATGCTTTGGAAACTTCTTGTAAAACTGTATCTCCTACATCATGACCGTACGTGTCATTTACTTTTTTGAAATAATCTATATCCACCATTAGGAGAGATAGCGGTTGCTTGAATTTTTTTGATCTTTCGAGTAATTTTGAAAGAAATGAATCGAAAGTTTTTCTTCTTAATAATCCGGTTAGATCATCATATCTTGCTTTTTTCTTCCATTTATTTACTTCTTCCCTTAATGCCCTATTTGATTCTTCTAGAGTAGCATTCCTTTTTTTGTAACCTTTATGCTCCTCTAAAATTTCTGATAATACTCTAGAACTTTTCATAAAATTAGATTGTTAGGAAGGTTTTTAAGGTTTTTTAAAAAAAAAGAAAAAATTAAGATATTAATTCTAACATCTTTTCAAAATCTGCCATTTCTGCAGCTAAGTCATCTTCTCTTTCGTATCCATTTCCGATTCTAGAATATTTACATCCAAATACGAATGTTGGAATACTTCCCCTAGGGTTGACTTCTTTGTAAATTGCTAGTGCTTCTGCAGGAACTTCTGTTTCTACTTCTGTTGTTAGTGCATCATCATTTATGTCTATTTCCCATTGGTATACTTTTGCTTTTCCTTCGCTTTCTGCTTTATTTGCAAATTCTCTGAAGGTTTCTCCGATCCATTGACAGTGTGGACACCATGTTGTTGAGAATAAGTATATTATTGGTTTACCGTCTTCAGTGCATATCTCTTTGTCTTCATTTACACTAAAAGATGTTCCGCTAACTTGCGATAGTTGTGTAGTCTTTTGTTGGGTGTTGGCGGCAGCGTTTCCAGTTCCTTCATTATTATCTCCGAAATTTCCAAAAATACTAACTATGAGTAAAACTGCTAGAGCCGCTATTGTTATTTTCATTCCTTTGTTTTTCATTTCATGCTTCCTCCTTGTTTCAGAACTTTTAATTATTATGAAAAAAAGCTTTGTTATGTTTATTGTTTTTATTTTAAAAAGGTTTTGGAAGATGGTTTTTTTGTTAGCTGGGAGAGTGCAGCGTGGTAGATGAGAGAAGCGACGAAGAGTTCAGCCTGACGATACTTTTTTATATGGGTTTACATCCCAACATTTATGGATGTATGTTATAGGCCCGCCAGTATTTCTGAGCTTACAAGGGAATGTGAAGTGAGATTTAGATATTTACCTGGGGATCAAGTAAATGACGTGATTGGCTGGGTTGATAGAATTACTGGAAGGCACATACATGTTGGTAATGAATCTCATCTGGAAACTCATGGTCTAGAAATATATCATGCCAAAAAGTATGAGACAAAAAAGATCGAGTGCCTAGAATTGAGAGTTTCTTCTTTGAAAAAGTCAGAATGAATTTAGTTTAACACCTATTTAGCGAAATGTTTGTACTAGAATGTTGTTAAACAGAAGTTAAAGCGTAGTATTAACTCAGCCCAAAAGATTCCACGAAGTTTGTTATTTGCCTATACTCTTTTAGATAATTAAAACCTTTTTCTGTTAGTGAGTAGGTTTTTCCTTTTTCCCTTTCCCTTTCTAGAATAAACTCTTTTTTTATTAGTTCCCCTAGATATTGCTGCATCATTTGGTGTGAGAGATTAGATTTGTATAATATGTGGGTTGGCTTAATATTTTCTCCTTTATCCCTTATGACTTCCAGTATATCATATATTACTTGAAGTCTGTCTCGTTTTTTACCCATTTCTTAAACACCATGCTAGATTCACTAATATGAAAATATATGCTACTAATTCTAGGAAGTGGCCGATTACATAAAAAATATGATGGTTTATTGCGAAAATGAAGTGAATATCACTCAAGAATAATAATAAGAATGCTAAGAAAACTAGTAGGGTGGATTTCTTTTTGTTTTCGACATAATTTTTTAGATAACTATACGTTATGAAAATTAAGTAAGTTGAGGATATTACAAAGAAAGTATGAATTGGATCTTTGCTTAAATAAATTGGAAGAAGGGACATTGATAAGAGTAGAAGAAATATTCTCGGACTTTTTGTTTTTAGAGTTATGAATGTTATTAAGGTTAGGCCTGCTATCATAAATATCATATGTGTGTAGAGTGCGTTTAGCCCTAAATTTACTACTTGGCTTGCCTTTTGTAAGACATCTACATTTTTTGATAGCTCGTATAATATCCCTACGTTTAAGGCAGATTGTACAAAATAAGAAAAAGAAAATAATAGGAATGCGGCCCCAAATAACATGATTGATTTTTCTTTGGATAGTTTGTATATTTTGAAAGAGTATAGCGCTACAACTAAAGTTATTACAGCAAAAGCTAATTCGAAGAATATACTCTGTTGAAAGAACCAACTGGGAGAAAAGCCTAATGAAACCATTTAATATGGGTAAACGGAGAACTGCTTTTAAGGTTTACGGATTTATTTTCTTTATTTTCTTTCTGAATTTTTGTTTAATAACGCCTTTATAAGGAAAATCCTAGGAAAGAGTAACTTATTTGGAGGTGATATTAATGAATAAACGTGATTGGTTTTTGGAGCTTAAGTTTAAGGAGTTTAGAGCAGACTATTGGGATGAATTTAATGAGATATTTGAAAATGATGAGGGGGTGATATCATGAAAGTTCGGAAATATAGTAGAGTTTTTGTTGGTGAGTTGTATAACTTAGGTTATGTGGAAGATGGAGGATTTGTTGACTCCGATAATTTAGGTTTGTTAGAAATGGCTTAACCACCAGAGATTACTGATAGGAATTTGAGCTTGTCATTATTGTTTAGTTTGGTGTCTTCTGTTACTAATTCGTTATTTTTTGTAATAATTACTTCTCCTAGATTTATGTTTAGTTTAGATGCTGCTTCTTTTATTGAAGATACTTCTAGTTCTTTTTCTATGTTATTTTTTTCGTCTATTGCTATTATTTTCATCTTATTTCCTTGATTAAATTGCAAGTTTGGCATATTTCTTTTGAAGACGGTTCACCACAAGTTTTGCAGTATTTTAATTCTTTTGTTTTGTAATTCTTTTTTAGTATTGGCAAGATTTCAATAAATGAGTTTATTATCGAATGTTTTGATGAAGGATATTTTTTATCAAAATTATTAATTAGATTTCTTATTTCTCCTCTATATGAGTTTTTTGAGTAGGGACATTCGTTAAATGGGGTTGCTAAGTTTTTTAGAAAAGCGTAAGTCATGATTTCTTTTTCTGTTAAAAAGTAAAGTGGCTTTATTCTTCTTATGAATTTTTTATCTGTTTTTATCCCTGTTATTGGTCCTAACCTAGCTGAGGCTGCTATATTATTTCTAAATTGGTTCATTAGGATAGATTGTGCTTCATCGTCTAAATTGTGCCCTGTAGCGATAACGTCAAAGTTTAGTTTTTGTGCTTGTTTATTTAATAGAAATCTTCTGAAGACTCCACAGACTGAGCAAGGTTTTATTTTACTCTTTTTTAGTATCTGGTCTAGGGTTTGTTTGAATTCTTTTTTGTATGAGGTTGTTTTTAGTGGAATATCTAATTCTTTACAAACTTTTTTTGCTAATTTTAGAGTTTCATCCCTATATCCTTTTATTCCTTCATCTATTGCTATTGCTGTTAGTTTTGTTGTTTTTTGAGGTTTAGTTATTTTATTTAGAATGTATAGAGTTGTTAGGGAATCCTTTCCTCCTGAAAGGGCCACTCCTACATGTTGCCCTTTTTTGAATAGTTTGTATTGCCTTATTGTTTTTCTTACTTTTCTTTCAAAATATTTTATGAAACAAGATTTGCAGAGAGAGATGTTGCTATTTGGAAGCTTTATTACTGGTTTTAGTTTGCAATTCTTACACATTATAGAAAATTATGCTTTTAAGTGGTTTATAAAATTAATGAAAAAAGAAAAAAATTAAGAAGCTAATTCTGCTTCTATTGTTTGTTGCATTTTGCTAAATGGTTGTGCTCCAGATACTAGTATCCCGTTAACGAAACTTGCTGGTGTTCCACTCACTCCATGTTGTTGTCCTAGTGAAAAATCAGCATTTACTTTTTCTTCGTATTTTCCAGAATCTAAGCAATCGTTAAATATTGTAGTATCTAAGCTTAGAGTTATTGCATGTTGTTTTAAGTCATCTATAGTTAGTAATCCTGTTTCAAACATTAGATCATGCATTTCCCAGAATTTTCCTTGTTCTCCTGCACACTCAGATGCTTCAGCTGCTTTTTGAGCCTTGCTATGTCCACTTAAAGGAAAGTGTCTGTATACAAATTTAACTATTCCAGTATCAACATAGGTTTCTTTTATTTGTCCTATTGTATCTTTGTAAAATTTAGAACAGAATGAGCATTCGAAATCACTATATTCTACGATTGTTACCGGAGCGTTTTCATCTCCAAGAATATGATCATTTGAATTTAACTCTATGTTTAATCTTTGTACTTCAGCAGGTCCTGTTGGTATTTCAGCATCTAAAGGGATTGCTTGAAGAAACATCAGTTTTCCGTCTCTTGTTACATAAATTTCTCCTGGTTGTCCTTGTATGTCGATAGTTGCTTTGTATAAGCCATTCGTTGAACTTACATCTACTACGGTGGCTGTTTGTCCCTGTAATAAATTTGAGTTTATGAAACTAACTGCATTCCCAGTCACGCTTGCTCCAGATGTCAAAGAAAACGTCTCTCCAGAAGTTGCAAAAACTACAACAAGTAATATTAGAAGTACAAATGTGCTTATTTTCCATTTGTTAATTTTTTTTGTCAATTTAGAATCCTCCTATTTTTATTAATATTAAGATTTATTCATCTTTTTTAAAGGTTTCTTTTGTTTTAGATATACATAATGAAGAAAAATTCTAAATCAATATAAAAAAGTGGGGGCTATTCTGACGGTTTATAATTTTTCACCCATTCAGTCAATACTGGAACCGGTACTTGGCGACCATCTTGATATTTTGGGAATCTGCCTGAAACTAAAGTTACCTTTTTATCCTTCAATAAATCTGCGTCAAATGCATCTTGTTCATCACTTGAAATAAAACCATTTTCGTCAACATCTGCATATTGAATTAATGCATTTTCATAGACCCTATTAAATGTATTATTCTCTGTCCTTGGCTTTATTAGACTAAAATAGAATATTCCTCCTATTGCACCTACAAGAACTGCTCCAGTAATTTTACTTTCTAATGACATTTTATTTCCTTTGATTTGTTGTTGGAATTTATTGCCAGCTTATAAATCTTTTTATTTTTTAGATATTCTTTTTAAGAAAATTATTGAGATTATGAATAAAGGAATCGAAATTAATTGCCCGTAAGTTAGATTAAAAAGTATTAAAGCTTGGTCTTTGAAGAACTCTACCGAAAATCTGAATAGGGAGTATAAGAAAATAAACATCCAGAAAATTGTTCCTCTCTTTAAGTTTTTTACTTTGTAGAAGTTTAAAAGTATAAAGAAAATTATTAAATTTTTAATTGATTCGTATATTTGTGAGGGATGCCTTTTTCCTTGTAAATTATCATAAGTTATCCCCCAGGGTAAATCTGTTAATCTTCCTGGGAACTCTTGGTTTATTAGGTTTCCAATTCTTCCTAAGGCTAACCCTAAGGCTGCAGGGATTACAATTATGTCTGCTATATCATAGAATTTTATTTTGTGCTTTTTACAGAAAAAATAGGTTCCTATGGCTGCCCCAATTAATCCCCCATGGAAAGCCATGCCCCCTTCCCAGATAAATAGTATTTTTAGTACGTTGTTTTGGTATAAATGGAAGTTTAGAATAACTGCCAGTAGTCTTGCTCCGATAATACTAGAGGGTATTAGATAAATAAAATAATCGTAAATTTGATCTTTTGTTATATTTCTTTGTTTTGCTAATTTTATTGATATTGGTAATGCTAATAAGAAGCCTAATGCGTAAATTATCCCATACCATCTTATACTTATGTTTCCTACCGTTAAGGCTATTGCATTTATCATTTAATATTGTTATTTGTTTTTATTTTTAAAACTATAGGAAGATTTTTATATATGTTGAAGTTTTTTTAGTTTATGATTTGTGTAATAGCCATGTTGGTTTTTGGGGTTATGTCCGTTTTCTCTGCTAGTCATAGGCCAATAGCTAAAGAGGCTTTTGATTGTGTTTTTAGAAGAGTTACTTTTAGAAGTTGTCAGTCTGGTTTAGATGTTAAATTAAAAAGTAAGTTGGTTGGGTTTTTTATGAGAAGGAATTCTAAGTTTGCTAGGCCCCTGTATAAATATTTTGAAGTTATTTCTTGGATTTTTGTTTTGATATTTTTTATTAGTTTGTTTTTATCTGCTCAGGCTGTTTACAATCTAGTCGCCTATGATAACTGTGCTGGCCCAAATGCAGATCCAGAGGAGTGTGTTTTTACTCCGAATGAAGAAGTTGTAGATTGTGGAGACCCTTTGTGTGGAAGTGGTGATTGTGAAGAATGTGGTGAAGATTGTGGGTGTGGAGATTGTAATGAAAGTTGAATTAGAAAGATTTATTAATTAATCAAATATCAAATCTTTATGAATGTTGAAAAAATAAGAGAATCTTTCCCTATTTTGAAAAAAGGAGTAATTTATCTTGACTCAGCATGTGTATCTTTAAGACCTAAGCAAGTTATTGATAAAATAAATGAATATTATAATGAGTATCCTTCTTGTGCTGGGAGAAGTGTTCATAAGTTTGGCTTGAAGCTAGATAAAGAGGTGGATGATTCAAGAAAGGAAATTCAAAAGTTTATTGGTGCTAAAAAAAGTTCTGAAATAATATTTTCTAAAAATACGACAGAGAGTATTAATTTAATTGCTAATTCGTTTAAGTTTGATAAGGTTTTGTTAACAGATAGAGAGCATAATTCTAACTTGATTCCATGGAATAGATTTAAATTTGGAATTTTGAAAAGTAAGGAAGATTTTTCTTTTGATTTGGATAAATTTTCAGAAGTTGTTAAAGATTATGATTTTGTTTCTTTTGTTTATACTTCTAACTTTGATGGTTATACTTTGCCTGTCAAGGAGATAGTTAGGATTGCTCATGAAAATAATGCTAAGGTTCATTTTGATGCTGCTCAGGCTGCCCCTCATAAAGAAATTGATGTTAGGAAGTTAGGAGTTGATTTTTTGACCTTTTCTGGACATAAAATGTTGGGTCCTAGTGGAATTGGAGCATTGTATGCTAAAGAAGAAATTTTAGAGGACATGAAACCTTTTTTGATTGGAGGAGAGACTGTTATTGATAGTAATTATGATGGTTATGTTTTGGAGAAATTACCGAATAGATTTGAAGCTGGATTGCAGAATTATGCAGGGATATTAGGATTTGGTGAAGCTGTTAGATTTTTGAAGAAAGTTGGAATGTCTGATATTGAAGAGCATGAGAAGAAACTAGTTAAGGAAGTTGATAGTTCAAATTTGGAGTTAGTTGGAAATACCGGGGAAAGAGGAGTATTTAATTTTAATGTTCCTGGAATTGATTTTCATGAGTTTGCTGGTTTGTTAGATAACAGTAGAAATATTATGGTTCGAAGTGGAATGCATTGTGCTCATTCTTGGTATAATGCTCAAAATATTAAGGGAAGTGTTAGGGCAAGTTTTTATTTGTATAATACCTCTGAAGAAGTTAAGATTTTTAATGAAACTTTAGAAAAAATTAGAAAATTGAAATAGTAAAGTTTAAATACTAATTTTTCAAGTTTAGAGTATATGGCTGGAGAGACTTTATACATTGTCTGGGTTTTATTTGGTTCGCTTATTTGGATTGTTTTTTCTTTATGGTTTTTGAGGAGGGCCTTTAAGGGTTATTCTCCGGCTAGCGAAATAAATTCCTATAGTGAGGATAAGAAAATTAAAAAGAAGGAATCTGTTTCTAAAAAAGTTTAAAGGATATTTTTGTATTAGTATTGAATTGCTTGGCAAAAGATAGTTGTTTGTGTTGAAGAAAATTAAGTGAAAGTAATTGAAGAAGGTTTGGAAAAATATTGCACCTATGAGAAATAAAATTGAGATTATTATCAGTTTTTTCCCTACTATTTTTAAATTTATTTTTGTTTTTCTTAATAAGAATATTGAAATTAATGTTATGCCATTTAAGATTAGGGAGAGATTAGTTAGTGACTTTACTTCTTGCATATGAGATTTTTCTTTTTCTGAATAATTGTCTGGAAGTTCTTTTCCTTGGTAGAATTCTTTTAAATCTTTATTTTGAAATATTTCTATGAAAAAGATTGAGTTTAAAACTGTTAAAATTATGAATAAGATTATTGAAATTTGTAGGATTCTTTTTTTCATTATATAATTCCTTTTGTTAGTAGGATTATTGAGGTTAATATTAAACCTATTGAAAAGAATAAGATATTTTCTTGTTTTTCCTCTTCAGGCATTATATCTCTAGAAACTATATAGAACAAAGTTCCTAAAGCATATCCAAAAGATCCTAGATAAAGGGATTGATTTAAAGAGAATAGAGTTCCTACGATTGCACCTAAAACTGTGGAGGAACCCAATATTAATTTTGGCACGTTGCTTTTAGACGTTTTATCAATGATTTTTAATAGTATTGAGGATGATATTGTTAGTAAAACGAAAGGAAGAAACAATAATAATGAAACTATTGGAGTTTTGAATGTTACTACTAATAATAATCCTAGGATAAAGTGCTCTATGAAGAAAGCTAAAATGTGATTATTTCTAAACCTTTTTTTCAATTCTTTTTTTGTTTGGATATGTTTAAAGTTGTATGCTCTTATGGAGTGGAATGCTGCAAAGCCCATTAGAGGGAGTAAGAAAAGTAAATAGTTTGTTTCTAATGCTTCCTTTGAAAACATTGGGAGCATTTCTAGAAATAATATTGCTAACAAGATTCCTGCTGCTAAGCTCATTAATTTAGTTATATGTTTTCTCGCAAAGCCAACAAAAACTTCGCTTACAAAGTGGAAAAGACTTAATATTAAGGCTAAATATATTCCTATAAACATTCTTTAGTTCTGGGAAAATTTGTTTATAAATGTTTTTATAGTTCCTTTAACTTTTCTTTTATTTGTTCAAACACTTTTTCTGGTTTATGGTTTCCATCAATTATAACTATGTTTTCTTTTTTTGATGATCCTTTGTCTAGAATTTTTCCGTAATAGGGCATCTTAAGGTAAATATCTCTTAGTTCCTCTAAGAATTTTTCTTTTTCAAATTTTTCTGTTTTGCCTTTCCTTATTTTTAGTCTTTGCATTGCTGTTTTTGCAGGAAGATCAATAATTATCGTTAAATCCGGAGCTAAGAATTTTTTTGATTGCTTTAATATTTTTTTAACATCATAACCTTGGGCTTGTTGGTATGCTATGCTTGAATAATAATATCTATCTAATATTACTGTATGGTTTGAGTTTAACTGGTTTTTTATTATTTTATTGTGTTCTTCTCTGTCTTTTCTGTATAATCTTGCAAATAGATCTGCATTTGATTTTGGATCTGTTTCTTTTTTTAGTAGGTATTTTATTTTTTTACCTACTTTTAGTGTTGAAGGCTCTTTCGAGAGAAATAAAGTTTTGTGGTCTTTTAATAGGTCAATTGTTTTTAAAATTTGAGTGCTTTTTCCGCAACCATCTATCCCTTCGAACACTATAAATTTTGACATTTTATATTACTCTTTTCCTTTGTTTTTCTGATAATCTCCAAACTGGAACTCCGCAATATCTTGGCCCTTCTGAACAGTATGGAGTTACTTTTCCAGAAAATCTTAAATCGCATGGTGCTCCAAAGTATTGCCCGATTTCTGGATGTACTTCTTTTATTTCTGTAGCTTCATCTCTGGCAAGTCTCCAAATTTCTTCTTGTGCATTGTAGCAGAGCCTTTTGTTTTGTTTATGTAATAACCCTACCAAAGAACCAGATTCCCATTTTCTTATAGCCTTTGCATTTGGTAGTAAATAACTTGCTTGCTCTACTGAAACATTATTTCCTATTAATTTTTGAATATTTCTCCATGTTGTTTGATTTGTCTCCATAAATAGATCTAAAGCTTCTTGGTCTGCCTCTATTAGGGATGGAACAATCACATCTGGTTCATCCCCTATATTTAGTCCCAAAATTGGATATATTCCTGGCATTGTTCTATGCCTTTGACTTTGGGAGTCTGCTGTATGACTTAATTTTTTTCTGAAAGTATAATTAACTGCAAGTAATGCCCTCATTAGTCTAGAATGTGGATTGACGTTCATTTTCTCTGATAAGTAGGGGTTTTTATTTGAATCTAGGGCAAATGCTATTGCATCTTTGTCTGATAGATCTTGAGAAGAAATTCCGACTACTCCCCTTACTGCATTTGCTAAAAGAAATTCTGCATTTGGATTGTAGCCTTCTAAAACAGATCTTTTTCCGTTTAGATATGAATCAAACTCTCTGAAAAATTCTCTTGTTGAAGTTTGTCCTCTATGTAACTCCATTAAAGAATATTCTATCATATCTGTTCCTTCTATTGGGTCTTCTACTACATCCCCTAACTCTATTCCTCTCTCTTCTAGAGAAGACATCATTCCTTCAACTATTAGCCTTTGTTCTAATGGGAAATCTGGTTGGTTGGATAATCTATTTAATCTTAATAAAGTCATTTCATTTATAGTGTGATGTAATTTTGAGTGCATTGCTATTGGAAGAACATATCTTGCTATTTCTTGAGCTTTTTTTGCAATGCTTGAGTCGTATTTTCCTTTTCTTCCTTGGAAAATTTCTTCATATGCTTCTTTTGCTTTTTTGAATAAAATCTCTTGTAAACTTTCAAATGCACCTATTTGTAGATGTAGTGTATCTCTGTATAGTTCTAAGTTTCCTCCTGATATATTTGGTACCGTGAATGAATTTGTATCTATTGGTGCAAATCTTTGGCTTTGTTGTTCTGAGTTGTAAAATGGATGAGAGTGCAGAAATGAGTGTATTGCTGCTCTTGATACTTGAGTTATACTGAATTGAAAAGTATTATGCTCAAATGTGGTATGGTGCCCTGAGTCATATAAATCATCAATTAGGCTGCTTCTTTCTTTTATTAGCCCTATTCTTTCTTTTCTTCCTGCTTCCTTTAATCTTTTTTGAAAACCTTTTTCTGTTAGTAGTTTGTCAGAATAGCAAGTTTTGGCTGCTGCACGAGTATTGTCTTGGGGGGTGAAAGTAAGTGCGTTGAGAAGTTTTACCTTTGGAGGGGCTGATAAAAATGGAAATTTCATAGAAGTGGGAGATATGTGTTATTTATAATGATTTATCGTTTTAGATATATTTATAAAAGAAGTATATTTTTTTTATTTATGGATAAAATAACTAGTTTTAGAAAAATTTGTTTATAAATTTGATAGTGCTAAGATTTCTAAATTGCTTATTTTTTCAGGAACGGAATTGCCTGTAAATTTATAATTCGTTTGTTCTAGTTCAGTTGCATAGAATATTAGTCTTCCTGGGATTCTGTTGGGACCAAAATTTGTTCCAATACACTTTCTTTTGTGATATAGGTCATAGCTTCCTTTAGGTAAATCTTTGATTAATATTGGATCTCCCTGTAAAATTACAGTGGAGTTTATTCCTACACTGTCTCTGACCTCTAAAAGTAACTCACTCATGTTTTTTTTGGGAAATAAATAACATTTATAAAGATTTGTTTGATTCGGTTTAGTATGGATAAAATAACCAAAGAAAAGGTTGAGAAGTATTTTTCTATCTCTAGAGAGGCTTATGAAATGGCTAAAAAAAATGTTGCCGATAAAAAGCTAGGAGAGGATTTTTTAGATATGATTTCGAGGTATATTTCTGATGCTCAACATTTTTATGATAAAGGAGATTTGGTTAATGCCTTTGCAGCTTTAAATTATGCCCATGGTTGGTTGGATGCTGGAGCTAGGGCTAAAATATTTGATGTTCATGATTCTAGATTGTTTACTGCAGATTGAAGTTTTTTCTTTAATTCTTCTATAGATGAATCATTTATTATTTTGATATCTGCTAATTCTCTTACTTTGTGAAGTTGTTGCTCTGTTTCATTAGAAGATTCTTCTATTTTTTCTTTTTCTTTTAGTTCTTCTAGTGTTTTTGGGTCTTTTTCTCTATCTCTTTCTTTTATTCTTTCAAATCTTAGTTCTACTGGAGATTCAATACTTATCAGTTTGAAGTTTTTTAGTTTTTTTAGTTCTAAAGCTTCATGGATGTTCCTTATTGAAGTAATCACATAATTTTTATTTGATTGTGTTCTTTGTATTGCTCTTTTAGCTAAAATATTGGAACCTAGTGTATTTCTTAACTCGTTACCTTCATTGATTAGATTTGTTCTTGTTATTTTAATATCTTTTTTTATTAATTCTTCTCTTATTTCATCTGATAGCGAATGATGGGTAAATCCTAAGTTTTCTAAATATTCTGCTGCTAAATCTTTTCCTGAAGCATAATATCCGGTTATTCCAATTATCATCTTTTTGTAACGTTTTTTTGATTTAAATTAATTGTTATGATAAAGTTTAAATACTGGGGGCTATATGTTAATTAAAATGGATGATGCCTATAAAAAATTGGAAGGGGCTGTTAATAGAGGATTAGGAGAGTTGAGAGAAGAAGGTTCTTTATTGAAAAAAATTGAGACTAATCCTGACATGATTCCTGTATTGACTGAGAGTGCAAAAAGAGCTTTGAAGAGGATTGCAGATGCGAAAGATAATGCTTACATCGCAGCGCGCACATATCCTATTGGTTGAAAAGATTTAAATAGAGTAATTTCTAAAATTTAGTTAATGAAGGTAGTTATTAGTTTAGGTGGGAGTGTTATTGTTCCTGATAAAGTTGACTATGCCTATCTGAAGAAGTTTAGTAAGCTCATAAAAAAGTTTTCTAAGAAAAATAAAGTTGTTATTGTTACTGGTGGTGGAAGTACTGCTAGGGAGTATATTAACTCTTTAAGGAGAGTTAGCTCTAAGGAGGAGATGTTTAGTATTGTTGGCATTGCCGCTACTAGGTTGAATGCTAGGCTAGTTAGTGGTGTTTTTGGTTTAGAAGAAAAAATTCCTGAGAAGCTAGATGAAGTAAAGAAGGCTTTGAGAAAAAACAACTTGGTTGTTTGTGGGGCTTTAGGGATGCAGAAGAATATGACCTCTGATGGAAATGCTGCTGAAGTTGCTGAATTGATAAAAGCTGATTATTTTGTTAATATTACGAATGTTAAAGGTTTGTTTAGTAAGGATCCTAAGCTGAAGGGTGCTAAGTTTATTTCTGAGATTAGTCATTCTGAATTTTTTAAGATGGTTTCCAAGATTAAGTTTAAGGCAGGGCAGCATTTTATTTTGGATCAATCGGCTGCTAAAATAATCAACAGAAGTAAAGTTAAAACTTATATTGTTGCTAAGGATTTAGGGAATTTTAGTAAATTATTGAAAGATGGAAAGTTTGTTGGGACTGTTATATCTTATAGATAGATTTATATACTTTAGTATACTTTAGTATACTAAAAATGGAAGCTACAACTATAAAGATTCATGAAAATACAAAACGGAATTTAGACCAGTTTAGAGAGTATAAAAATGAAAGCTATGATGAGGTCCTTAAGAAAGTAATGTTTATTGCTAAAACTAGTAAAACTGAACCTAAATTGAGCAAAGAAGCAATTGAAGCTATTGAAAAGGCGAGGGCCAGAATGAAGTCAGGTAATTTTTTGACTGAAGAAGAGGCAAAAAAGAGGCTTGGGTTGTAATGTATACAATTCACTTTGATGATAGAGCTATAGATATCTTGGTGAAATTTGATAAAGAATTAAGAAAAAGAATTTATAATAAAATAATTTCAACGAAAGAGAATCCATTTCATTTCTTTGAACGTTTAGAAGGCAGGAAGGATTATAAGTTAAGAATCGGAGATTATCGGGTTATTGCTGATATTGATCGAAAGAACGAAATTATTTGGATAACTTTGATTGGTCATAGGAAGAATGTTTATGATAAAATTTAGTAATAAGATTTATTAACTAGATTATTTTAATTATATCATGAAAGTAATTTGTGTTTCAGGTTCTGTTGGTTCAGGCAAAACTACCTTAAGTAAGAAGTTAGCTAAATCTCTGAAATTTGAGTATGTTGATGTTACTAAAGAAATTAAGAAAAATAGATTAAGTGGAGGTTATGATAAAGTTAGAAAATGTGAAATTGTTGACGAAAAGAAACTGATTAAGTTTTTAGTTGAAAAAATTAAAAAAGGCAAGAATTTAGTTATTGATTCTATCTTTGCTCATTTGATTCCTAAAAAATATGTTAACCTTTGTATTGTTACAACTTGCGAGCTTTCTGAGTTGAAAAAGAGATTAAAAAAGAGAAAATATTCTTTAAGTAAAATTAAAGATAATTTAGAAGTTGAGATTTTTGATAGCTTTTTAATAGAAGCTAAAGAGAAAAAACATAATTTGTTGGTTGTTGACACTACAAAAGGATATAAGATTAAGGATGTTGTTGATTTTGTTAAAAAGTGGGGTAACTAAGAAAGTTGGAGGAGATGACTTTATAATTACGGTTAAACCGAGAGGATAAAAAATGAAATGTCCAATATGTGAAAAAGGAAGTTTGAAGAAGGATAGGATAAAGGAGTATATGTTTGGAATTTTTTTGGGGGAGTTCCCTGCTGAGGTTTGCACTAGTTGTGGGGAAAGCTTTACAGATTCTGAAACTACTAAAAAAATAGAGGAAGTAGCTAAAAAGAAAGGAATTTGGGGATTGGGTGCAACAACTAAGATAACAAAAACTGGAAACTCTTTGGCGGTAAGGATACCTAAAAAAATAGCAGATTACTTGAAATTGAAGGATGGTAAGGAGACATATATCCATCCAGAAAAAGATAAATTGATTATTGAATCTAAATTGTGATTTGCTATTAGGAAACCCAAATACTTCCATTATCTTTATAAGTTTTAGTTTCAGTTTAATTATATGAATATTATAAAGAACTCTAAGGATTTAAGGAATGATATTAATAAAGCTAAAAGTCCTGTTATTGTTTTAGGTGGAGATGATAAAGTAAATAGAGCAGCTTTAGAGAATAAGAAAGTAGATATTTTACTTTCTCCGGAGTTGAATGATAGAAAAGATAATTTCCATTATAGAAAATCAGGACTGAATCAAGTTTTATGTAAGTTAGCTAAAAAAAATGATATAGCTATAGGTTTTGATTTTGCTTTATTGTTGAAAAGTAAGGAAAGGGCTAAAATTTTAGGGAGAATGTTTTTTAATTATAAATTATGTAAAAAATATAAGGTTAAGATGGTTTTTGATAGTTTTTCAAAGAATAAGTTTGACCAGAGAAATGAGGATTGTATGCGTGTTTTTGAGAGAATTCTAGCAAAATACGCGAAAAGTTTATAAAGAAGTTTTGTTATTTTAGTATTTCTGAGTAAGAAAATGGATGAAGAGATAAAAGTTAATTTTACTAGGCCTATGTTGGTTTTGAAGATAAGGGAGACCTATAAGGCTCCGTATCATAAGAATAAGTATATGACTATTAAACCAGTCCATTGTGAGACTATGTTTGTTTTGAAGAGACATATCCAGCAATATACTGGGAATTGGAGTTCTGGGATTTATGATATTCAATCTATTTTGAAGGAAGGTACCTATATGCAGCCTGCTATTTACTCTACTTTTTGTAGAATTGAGGTTAGAGATGGTAAAGTAGCTAAAATTGTTAAGTTGAGTCCTTATTCTAGAAAACCTTACCCATGTTGGCAGTATTTCAAGAAGAAAGCTAAGAAAGTTGTTAAGAAAGTTAAAGTTGTTAAGAAAGTCAAAAAGAAAGTAGTTAAGAAGCCAGTTAAGAAGGTTAAAAAGAAAGTAGTTAAGAAAAAGAAGTAGTTTTAGAAACTAAAGTTTTTTAAGTTAGAAAGGATTTCTCTTTTTATGTTAACTGATTTGTTTCCAGGAGATGTTGTACTGACGCAGTTGCCAGGTGGGAAAGTAGAGGGCCTACGGATTTATGGGATGATAGTAGACAAGATAAATTTTTTGGATAAGTTTACTAAGTTGAGAGGACCTTGGCCGACTGGAGAAAAACTATCCGACTTTAGCTTGAGAAGTATTTTTGGGTCTTATTTGCCCGTTGTGGAAGATGATAATATTAATTATGGATTTGTAGTTGCTGGAGAAGATGTATTTTTGGAGTCTGAAGAACATTTTGGAATTAAGGTTCTTGGTAACCCCTATGATCAGAATCTGGATAGAGCTTTGGGCCTGGAAGTTGTAGGGCTAAGAGATTCTTCTGCCACTTTTTCTAGATACGATTTAGAAAACTTAATTAAAACTAGAGATTTTCTTTTAGAAGAGGATTCTTTCGAATCCCAACGCCCTATATCTCATTTGGGAAGAGAGCTTTTGTACCTTAATCAGTTTGTTGAAGGGAAATATAAAAATTTGGAATTCAAAGATGGAAACGTGGAAGGTACTAATGCCTATATTCGAGATTTTGTTTTGCAATTAAGAAGCTTGGGTATTATGGAAGAGTTGCACCCCTAGTTTAGAAACATTTATAAATACCATTTTTCTACTAATTTTGTCGTGAGAAGAAAGATTGTTTTTGTGTGATCTTCTCGGTTTAAAATGAAACCGTTGTTACCTAGTTTAAAGGAAAAGAAACGCTACATTGTTTTTGAAGCAGTGTCTGAGAGCAAAATTTCAGGAAAAGACCTTGAAAAAGGAATAAATGAAAGTGTTTTAAAGTTTCTTGGGGAACTAGGAATTGCAAAAGCGGGTTTTATGTTTGTGGAAACAAAGGAAAACAAAGGAATGATAAGAACAAACGTGAAATATCAAGATGAGGCAAAAATGGCACTATCTTTAATAAAAAATATAAATAAGGAAAAAGTAAAAATTAATGTTATCGGAGTTTCTGGTATATTGAATAAAGCAAGAAAACAAGGAGGAATGGTATAAAATGCAAGAATCAGTTCAACACCAAATGATGGGGTATGATAGGGCTAGTACTATGTTTAGTCCTGATGGAAGATTATTACAAGTAGAGTATGCTAAAAAAACAGTTAAACAGGGAACCCCTGTTATAGGGATTGTTTGTAAGGATGGAGTTTTATTAGTTGCAGATAAAAGAGTTATTGATAAATTAATTGTTACGCATAGCATAGAAAAGGTATTTCAGGTAGATGAGCATATTGCTGCAGCTGCTTCTGGAATTATGAGTGATGCTAGAATTTTAATTGAAAAAGCACAGGTAATAGCACAACAGTATAGAGTTACTTATGATGAACCTATTGAGCCACATGCTTTAGTTAAGGAAGTTAGTAATCTGAAACAGGCCTATACTCAATATGGTGGAGCAAGACCGTTTGGTGTTTCTTTGTTATTTGCAGGTGTTAATGACCACCCTCAGTTGTTTTTAACTGACCCTACTGGAATTCATTGGGAGTATAAAGCGACTGCAATTGGAGAGTTCGAGGATGAGTTGAAAGATATATTAACTAAGAATTATAAAGAAAATATGGCCGTTGAAGAGGGTCTGAAGTTAGCTATTAGTGCTTTGAAAAGCGTTTTAGGAAAAGAGTTTAACCTAGATAGATTGGATGGGGCATACATAAAAGTTAGTGATAAGAAATTTAAGAGGTTAACTAAGGATTACTTGAGAAAAAATTTAAAATGAGCGATTTAAATAATAGTGTACTTGCAAGATTGAAAAAAGAAAATTCTCACTTTGAAATCTTGGTTGATTGTGAAAAAGCCTTGGAATTTAAGAAAGGAAAAGCTAGTTTGGATGATGCTTTAATTTCTGAAGATATCTTTAAGGATAGTAAGAAAGGAGAGCATGCCTCTGAACATGATCTGAAGAATCTTTTTGGTACTGAAAATAAAAGAGAAGTTGCTGAAGAGATTTTAAAGAAAGGAGAGATACAATTAACTGCAGAGTATAAGAGTAAACTTCGTGAGGAGAAGAAGAAAAAGATTGCTTTTTTGATTTCTCAATATGCGATTAATCCTCAGAACAATTTACCACATCCTTTAGCAAGAATTGAAAGTGCAATGGATGAGAAGCGAGTTAAGATTAATGAATTTAAATCTGCTGAAGGGCAGGTAGAAAGTATAGTTTCTGAGCTAAGGGAGATATTACCAATTTCTTATGAAACTAAAAAACTGAATTTAGTTATTCCAACTGAAGCTTCTGGTAGAAGTTTTGGTATTTTGAAGAAATATGGAAAGATTGTTAAAGAGGAATGGTTGAACGATGGAAGATTAAGTGTAAATATTGAAGTGCCTGCAGGTTTGCAGGAAGGTCTGTTTAATGAGTTAAATAATATAGCACATGGACAGATTGAGTCGAAAGAATTATAATAATTAGGAGGAAAAAAATGAGTAAAATATTAATAAAAGAAAGACAGCTGGTTATTCCAGGAGAAGAGCTAGCAGAAGGAATGGATAATTTGCCTGGAGAAGGGGCATTTAGAGAAGGAGAAAAAATACTATCTATGAAGGTGGGATTAGCCCATGTTGATGGTAGATTATTGAAAGTTATACCTTTGGGTGGAAAATATGTACCAAAGGAAAATGATACTGTTATTGGAAAAATAGTCGATATTGGAATGTATGGATGGAGAGTAGATTATGGATGGCCGTTCTTTGCAACAATTCCATTAAAAGAAGGAAGCAGAGAATTTATTCCAAATGGTGCTGATTTAAGTCAGTATTATGCAATTGGAGATTTCGTGGCATGCAAGATAATTAGAATTGTTGGTAGTAAAATAATTGATGCCAGTATGAAGGTTCCAGGTGCTAAAAAATTGACTAATGGAAGATTAATAGAAGTTCAGCCAACTAGGGTTCCAAGAATTATTGGAAAACAAGGAAGCATGATATCTTTAATTAAGGATACAACTGGTTGTTTTATTATAATCGGACAAAATGGAAAAGTTTGGATTTCTGGCGGAGAGCCAGACAAACAACTATTGGCGATTAATGCAATTAGGTTGATAGAAGAAGAGGCTCACGGTGAAGGATTAACTGAAAAAGTTAGTGAGTTCTTGAAGAAGGAGAGTAAATAAAATGGCATATGCAAAGAGATTTGACGGAAGAAAGTTTGATGAAATAAGGAAGATGAGTGCTAAAGTTGGTGTTATTAAGAGAGCCAATGGAAGTGCTATGTTTACTATGGGAAATACAATAGCTATTGCTGCTGTTTATGGACCTAGAGATGTGTTTCCATCTTTTTTACAAGATAATAGTAAAGGAATATTGAGATGCTATTATGACATGATTAGTTTTTCTGTTACAGAAAGAAAAAGACCAGGACCAACTAGAAGAAGTACTGAAATTTCTAAGGTTACTGAGGCAGCACTGCATCCTGTTTTGGATTTAAGCAAATTTCCAAATACGGGATTTGAGATTTACATCAATATAATTCAGGCAGATGCAGGAACAAGAACTGCAGGGATAAATGCGGCTGCTTTGGCACTAGCTGATGCTGGTGTTCCAATGAAAGATTTGGTATGTTCTGTTGCAGTAGGAGATGTTGGCGGTAAAATTTGTGTGGATCTTACTAAAGAAGAGGAAGATCACAAAGATGGAGCTACCGATTTACCTGTTGCTATTTTGCCAAGGTCTGGTGAAGTTACATTGTTACAGATGGATGGAAATATGAATCAAAAAGAAATAAAGGAAGCATTAGAAATGGCTAAGAAAGCTTCTAAAGATATATACAAAGTTCAAGTTAAAGCCTTGAAAGATAAGTATAAGGAGAAAGGAAAATGAACAAATATATTAATTCGTTGGCAGAAAAAGGATTTAGAGTAGATGGAAGAAAATTCGATGAATTGAGGAAACCAATTAAAGTTGAAACTGGGATTTCCAATAAAGCAGAGGGTTCTGCAAAAGTAACTTGGGGAGAAACTGAAGTTATGGTTGGAGTTAAGATGGGTGTTGGAGTTCCTTACCCTGATAGTCCTGATGAAGGAGTTTTAATTACTAGTGCTGAACTAAGCCCTATGTCTGATCCAACGTTTTTACCTGGACCTCCTAGTCCTGCTGCTATAGAATTGGCTAGGATTATTGATAGGGGAATTAGGGAAAGCAAGATGATTGATGTTAAGAAACTTTGTGTTAGGAAAGGAGAACTGGTTTGGACAATCTTTTTAGATATATATCCGGTGAATAACGCAGGAAACTTAATAGATGTTGCTTCTTTGGCTGCAGTTGCGGCTTTGAAGAGTGCGGTATTTCCTAAATTGGAGGAAGATAAGATTCTTTATGGAGAGTTTACAAAAACTAAACTGCCTTTGAATCTGGTTCCAATTACTTGTACAGTTGCTAAACTTGGAGATAAAATCTTGGTCGATACTATACTTGAGGAAGAAGAGAATATTGAAACTAGAGTTTCTGTCTCTGCATCTGAAAAAGGAGATATTCATGCTATGCAGAAAGGTGGAAAAGGTAGCTTGAGTATTGAAGAAATCGATGAAATGATTGGCTTGGCAGTTAAGAAAATTTCAGAATTGAGGAAGGTGCTGAAGTGAAGCTTACTAAATATGAGAAAGCTAGGATAATTGGAGCTAGAGCTCTTCAGTTATCTATGGGTGCTCCTTTATTGTTGAAATTTAAAAAGGAAGAAATTGACAAGTTGAATTTCAACCCGGTGAGGGTAGCAATGCTAGAGTATGAGAAAGATGTTTTACCTATTACAATAAAAAGGCCTATGCCTTAATTTTTTTCTTTTTTTACGTTAATTTTATATATCCTTATTTTAAAATTTAGCTATGATTATAAAAGAGATTAAAGCTAAGAAAATAAAGAATTCTAGAAACGAAGATTCTATTGAGGTTTCTGTTAGATCTAATTTAGGCAAAAAGAAAGCTTCTGCTCCTTCTGGAAAAAGTAGGGGAAAGTTTGAAAAAGAATATTATAAGGGAAGTGTTTCTAGTGTTATTAAAAAAATAAATTCTTTTGAGAAGTTAGATAATTTAGAAATAAAGAAGTATGACGATTTAAAAAAAGTAGAAAATGTTTTTGATTTTGGTTCTAATCCTAATGTGGCTTTAGAGTATTCTATTTTGAAGAGTTTAAAATTTAGTTTTGGTTATAAGAAAGTAGCTATTCCTTTAGGAAATGTTATTGGAGGAGGAATGCATTCTAAAGGCAATAAGAAACCTGATTTTCAGGAATTTTTAGTTTATGTTGAACACTGTAATGACTTTTCTAAAAGGGTTAAAATAAATAAAATGGTTTATGATTATTTAAGGAAAGTAATTAAATCTAGGGATAAAAGTTTTAAGGGAGAAAGGAATGATGAAGGGGCCTGGAAAACTAATTTGAGCAATGTTGAAATATTAGAAATTTTGAAAGATGTTACTGAGCTTTTATCCAATAAATTGGGACATAGTATTAGAATTGGTTTAGATGTTGCTGCCTCTTCTTTTTTTAAGAATGGAAAATACCAGTATAAAAATTATTCATTTAATAAGAAGGAAGCTAGTTTGAGCAAGAAAGAACAGATTGACTTTTTAGCTCATTTGGTTAAGAGGTATAATATTGGTTATTTGGAAGATCCTTTGAATCAGGAAGATTTTGATGGTTTTAAGGAATTAAGAAAGAAAGTAGGTAGCTGTTTGGTTGTTGGGGATGATTTGACGGTTACTAATTTTAGTAGAGTTAAAAGAGCTAAAGGCTCTGTTAGTGGGGTAATTATTAAACCGAATCAGATTGGTTCTTTAATTGAGGTTAAAAAAGTTGTTGAGTATTGTAAGTTAAATAATTTGAAATTGATATTTTCTCATAGATCTGGAGAGACTAAAGATGATTTTTTATCAGATTTGTGCTATATGTTTGGAGGGGATTTTTTGAAAGCTGGTGTTTATGGGAAAGAGAGAGTTGTTAAGTATAATCGGTTGAGTAAGATAAGTAGGGGCAGTAGATAGGCAAGTAGATTAACTACCCTACAATTTATTCTCTAAATTCAATAGAAAGGTATTTATACTTGTTTGATATTCTTAAAATATGGCAAATCCAATGTTAGGAATAGCGGTAATAGTGGCGTTAATAGTATTAGGGTTAATTTCTTACATTAAAGAAAGCGTAAACAATATAGTTGCGTATATTTTTGGGGCTGCTACTTTTATTTGGATTATAATGTACTTTTTTGTGTTATAGTCCTCCTCCAGGATCAATCTGAATTCTATACAAGATAATAGCAAATAATTTAGAAGTTATCAAAGGTTTTTCTTTTACTCTCCCAAACATACTCAAAGAAACACAAATATTAACTAAAACCCACAAATTGAACAAACAGATAGAAAAGAGAAAATAAAACAATCTAATATTATAATTTTTAGAAGTAGTTCTAGGTTTGAAATCATGTTCTAATTGTCTGTATTTAGTTTCAACTCCCCATCTTTTAGAATAGAGTTTAAATAAATAGTGAGCAATAGGTTCAGAGATTTTAATGTTAGTAGAAAATGCTCTTTTTATTCCTTCTTCGTCATCCACTAGAATCAAATTAACAGTTTCATCACCAATCTTAAAGTTTTCAATAACTCTTGCTTTACAAGCTTCAGATTTGTCATAATAAGCTTTTACAGTTGGACTTCTTACTTTTGGCATTAGAAATTTAACTTTATTTTTCTTTAGAACAGAAATGACAGAGGTTCTATCAAATCCTCTATCTAAATAAACATGATTTATTCTTATTTTTTCTTTAGCTCTTTTTAATAATCTATCAACTAAGTTGCCTGAATTATCAAAGAAAGTTATTGGAAGTGCATCTATACAGAACCTTCTGCCAGAAACTACAATTGAGCAAGTAATGAATTTAAAGAAATGATTAGTTCCTCTGTCTTGCTTTCCACCCAGAACAAAAGAATCGTTTTTATTTCCATAATAAGGAATGTCATGAGTATCTATAGCAATATCTAATTTCCTACTAAGCTGATTATAATTTTTCTTAGCAAAGTTGAAAATAATATCAAATACATCTCTAAAAGTTTGCTCTATTTCATCTCTTGCTTTTAATTTTCTAAAGTGATATAACAAAGTATCCCCAGAAGGAGTATTCATATCTGGATATAACTCTTTAAATGTTTTAGAACCATTATTACAAAAATCATGAGTTAAAGCAACATGAACTAAAATGTCAAGTAAATCTTTAGTCGTAAATTTAGCATTATGTCTCATTTCTAATTTTATTTGAGGATAGACTAACTTTTTAACTAATTTTACTGCTTCTCTTAATTCTTTTTTGCTATCTGTTTTCTCTTTTATAGTCTTTTTAACTATATTAATATCTAAAACTATCTTTTTTTCTGTAGATATTCTTAATATTTCTTTAGATAAATTATCTAATATGGGCTTAATTTCTGAATGTTTTTGAAAGAATTTGTTGAAATTCCTTTTTGTTGGTAGTTGTAAATTATTATTCTCGTTATATGAAAATCCTAGGTCATGAGCTTCATTTATATTTTTTTCTAGATATTCTGCTAATTGATCATAGTAGTTTATTCCTTTAATTCTTCTATAGAGATATAACTTGATTATAGATTCTGGGATGAAGAGAGATTTTCTTTGTTTTATTAGAGATAAATCTAGCTTAGATAATAAAAAAGAAACCTTAACCCATTTAGAATCAAGGTTATCAAAAATTTTATTAAGTTCTATTTCTGTGCTTTCAGCTATAGAGTTTTTCATTTGCGTGGATGGCTCTGTTACAAGGGGTGGCCCTAAAATCTGCCCCTTGTGTTTATTTGTAGATCTGCAATGGCTTGCCAGACACTCCTAATGTTCTGATAAATATCACTATGTTCTTCACAAAGTACTTTTCCTAGTAGTTGATTGTATGTGCCTTGTTTTTTGCAGTATTTACAGAGTTTCATTATATCACCTCCTTTAACTATTTGTTATTTATGTTAATATATAGTTATACTGATATATAAGTATTTTTGTTATTCATTATATATATTAAGTTATGGCTAATTATGTTAATAGATAGTTATATAAAGAAGTTTTATTCTGTTGTTAAAATATGAAAACAATACCTATCCCAAAATGGATTATGGAAAGATACGCTCTTTTATGGAATAAGTTTAAAGACAAAGAGTTTACCTATTTGGAAGTATCTGAAATGTTTAGTAAAGATAGTAATAATTTGAGGAGGGCCTTAGTATCCCAATTAAGAATAAATGGCTGGTTAGAGGTTAAGCTTAGTTCTAAGGATTCTAGGAAAAGAGTTTTTAAGTTGAAAAGTCCAGAAGATGCTGTTAGGGATATGGTTTCTTAGTATCATTTTAAAGTAATAACAAATAGAAAGATTTATAGATGATGGAATATTCTAGAATTTAACCAATTAAGGGGTTTAACAATAAGAAAATGAATATAAAACAAGGAATAAAACATGGATTAACTTACTTGACTCTCGGAGTGGCTACATTGCTTGGAAGTAGTTGTGGTAACGATATTAATGAAGCACTATTGAAAGAAAGAGCTGGACAAGTTGATGTTGATGCTAGAACTTTAAGAGCAGTTGTGAGTAATAGTTCGATTTCTGCAGATTCATTAGTTGGCTATGATGGTAGATTTTTGAAAGAAGTTGAGAAAAAAAGTAAAGATAGTCTTACATGGCCTCTCACCAACAGCCTAACTTGGGCGTACAATTCCGGTTTATTTCCTTCAATTGCCAATCAATATGATAAAAGGTTTAGTTTAGATGACGTTAAAATGTTTCATAGATGCGACATTGGATCAGAAGTAGCAAATCAATATGCTGTATGGGGAGGAGAAGTTAGAGAGATTCCTACTCTTGTTGAAAATGGAATTGCAGCAGAAGAAGCCCTAAGATATGATACAGATAGATTTTCTTTGACATCTGTATCTGATTTACATAGATCTAATATTGGGGGTAATTTGGCTGGTGAATATCATCAAGAATTCACTGGAGACGACATACTAATTCTTCATAAAGAAGGAATACTACCAAGCGAAGCAAATCCTTATGCAGAATTAAATAGCGAATTTGGCACTAGAATAAGTGTTGAAGATGTTGTTACGTTTAAACACAGAGGAATATCTTATGAAACTATTGCAGATAGAGCAGAGAAAACAATGCTAGATAAGATAATTATAAACTAATTTGTAGATCAGATCCCCTTTTCGGCTGGATACTTGTTTACACTAATTCTTCCTATGACTCTCTTTAATAAATTGGATGATGTTAACGTTACAGTGAAGATATAGCCAATGTAAGATACAAAAGTTTTTATAATGTCAAAGTCGATTAATTTATGTAATGACAAAAGAAATATTGGATAATTTAAAGATTTATAATGGAACAAAAGAAGATCTTCTTGGTAGAAAGGCAAATATCTGGCTTGGAGTTAGTATAAGTTTAAAACCATATAGCGATGAACTAGCAAAAAAATATTTACAGTTTATTGTGAAACACACAAAAGAAAAAGCATTAATTTTTATTGGAGATGAAATTGCAGCAATAAATTATAAAGTTTTAGAAAAATATAGTTGGGAAACTTCGTTGAAAAAAGCGTTAGAAAAAGGTGATTTATTTGTAGAGAAATATGAAAGATTAATAAAAACCCTTTCTAAAGAGGATCAAGAGAAAATTATTGTTGTTAGATGGAGAGATGTATGGACCGATAAGTTAGAAAAAATGTATGAATTAATTAAGGAAGAATACTTGAATAATCCTGATTTTAAAAAAGAAATTGAAGCTCCAATAATTACTTACTTGAAAAATTCCAAAAGAACAATTAAAGAATCAAGAGTTGCTAAAATGTCTGAATATATTTTAAAAGAGCTTCCTTTTTTGTTGGATGGAGTAGAATATGGAAAACACAAATTTAAGGTATTTAAATTACTATTATACCCTACTTATGGAAAAACAAGTTTAAGTGAGCTTGTAACCGATATACAACAAGATAAAAGATTTTCTGAATTGAAAAAGAAATTAAAAATTAAAGGAGATCATATTTTGATAGATTCTCCAATTTTAGAAGAAGCACCATTACAACTTTTAGCTTTGCCAGTGAGTAACTAATACAATGCAATAATTCTTAAATATACTAATAATTTTTTAGTAAGATGGCAAGATGTTTAAATTGTGGATTTAGTTTAGTATTACTTTCTAATAGAAGGAAGTATAAATGTGCTAAATGCTCTAAACTGTTTAATCAGAAGGAAATTGATGGTAAAGAATTTATAGTGTGGAATAAGGCTCAAAATGAGCTAGATAAAGAAACAAGTAAACAAGAGTTTGAAAAAGAATGGGAAGATTTAAAGAAAGTGAAAGAGCAAATAGAATTACTTTTTAATGGGTCATCAAAGAAAAATGATGTAGAGATAATCAATTTGAAAACTAGACTAAGAAGAAAGGAAAATCTTGAGTTGTATAGACGAAAAGAGAAGATTTGGAGAAATAAGAATCCTAAAATGCTTAAAACTTACTGGAGGATACACTATTATAGAAAAAAACAAAAGGAGCTTACACTGCATTATCTTGGAAATAGCGGGTATGGGGGCTCTGAAGGAGATATTTTTCGTTCGGTTCCCACTAATCTACATTCCGAACTACTGAGGGGATGAAAAGTTTTATAAACTGTTAATTTTGCCAATTAGAGATGGCAGAAAATCAGTTGTTAGTTGAATTGGATGATTTCTTGAAAGCGGGAATCCATATAGGAACTAAGTTTAGAACGAAGTTTATGAGTAAATTTATTTATAAGGTTAGGCCAGACGGGTTGTCTGTTTTGAATGTCGAGCAAATTAATGATCGAATTAAAAATACTATTAATTTTATGAATCAGTATGATCCAGAAGATATCTTGATAATATGTAGAAGGGAAAATGGCTGGAAACCGGTTAAGATGTTTTCTAAGGTTACTGGTGTGAGGGTTATAACTGGAAGATACCCTCCAGGATTGTTGACTAATACTGATTTAGAAGATTTTATTGAAGCTAAGTTATTGATTGTTAGTGATCCTTGGCCGGATAAGAATGCTGTTAGAGATGCTGCCAAACTAGGAATCCCTGTGATTGCTTTCTGTGATACTAATAATGAGGTTTCTAATTTAGATTTAGTTATTCCTTGTAATAATAAAGGAAAGAAAAGTTTAGCCATTATATTTTGGATACTAGCTAAAGAATATATGAAGAATAAAGGCATGATTAAATCAGATAAAGATTTTAAATATAGCATTGATGATTTTACTGCAGAGTAATTAAGATAGATTTAAATATTTTTAAATATACTTCTTTTTTGTATTGGCGGAGCAACTTGAGATTTGTTAACTTCGGTTGACTTAAGGATGGTTTTCGGATTGTTCGTCTCTTGCTTTGACGCCAATATAAAAAAGAAAGATTTAAAAATCAATTTTTTCAGAATTACACTAATGATTCGATCTTTAAAGTATTCAAATAGGGTGATAAAGAAATCTGTTTCTTCTTTGAGTATTGGAGATAAGGCATGGATTGATTTGTCTGACCCTTCTCCTGGAGAATTAAGTAAGGTTAGTAAGTTAACTGGAGTTTATGCTAAAGATATGGAATCTGTTTTAAGTGGAACTGTTTTACCTAAGACTGTTAATAGAAATGGTTACTCTATGGTTGTTTTGAGAGCCTTGAATCCTAAGAAAGGTTATTCTCATTTTGGAATTTTTATTAGCAATAAAGTAATTGTTACTGTGCATAAGAAAAAAGTTTTTGCAATTGATGATCTTCTTGAATTGGTTTCAGGTAAAGAAGGAAAAGAGTTTTTTTCTAATGGATTGGTTTATATCTTTTTTAGAATAACTTCTTATGTTACTAAGAGATTCCATTCAGAATTAGACAAGATTGAAGATAAAATTGATGTCTTAGAGGATGATATTTTGTCTGGGAAGGTTAAAGAACCAACTAAGATATTTGATCTTAAACAAACTGTTATGAATGTTAGAAGAGCTTTGATTACTAATAGAGATTTAGTGGATGTTATTTCTGGGGGTTATTCTAAGTATGTCTCTTCTAAGAATAATAGTTGGTTGTCTGAATTGAGAATTGAAATGGGTCAGGTGGTTTCTATTTCTGAGATGTTGAGAGATAGGCTTACTGGTGCTATGGAGATGTATATGGGTTCGATTTCTAATAAATTAAACGATATTATGAAAGGCTTTACTGTTATTGCTTCTTTGCTTTTATTGCCTATGTTAATTTCTGGAATATGGGGAATGAATTTTTCTAAGATTCCTTTTTATGAAAACCCTATTGGATTTTTTGTTCCTTTGATTATTATGGTGGTTTCTATTATTTTGATGGTTTCGTGGTTTAAATGGAAGAAGTGGATATAAAGTTTGATGGGAAAATTATTTCTAGGGCTAGATATTGTAGTTCTTTATTTTCTAAAACTAAAGGGCTGATGTTTTCTAAAAAATTAAAGAAAGGTAAGAGTGTTATTTTAGTTTCTGATTTTGGACCGAGATTTGGCTCTGCTATTGGAATGTTATTTGTGTTTTTCCCTTTAGATGTTGTTTTTTTGAATAAAAATAAAGAAGTTGTTGATGTTCGTAAAGCTTATCCTTTTCTATCTCATATTGTTCCTAAAAAAAATTCTAAATATGTAATTGAGATGAATAAGGGCGAGAATAAACTGAGAATGGGAGATAAGGTTAGCTTCTAATTCTATAATCTTTCCGAGGAGTTTTTCTTTCCTCAAAATAGAATAAGTCACACAATTCAAGTCTCTGATCTAGCATTTTTCCTATTTGGGGAGCATAGATTTCTATTTTTTCTTCTCTTGTTAAGTTAGGTTTGTAATCTGTCATGTTTATAGAAGATATAGTTACTTTATAATATTACATGTTTTACATCTTCTTTTTCTTATTATTAGGTAAATTGTTAGAACTAAGAAAAATATTCCGAATCCTAAAAACCACCAATTATAATCACTTATTGTTCCAACACTTAATCCGAAGATCGATAGAAGAAATGTTAAAACTGGTAGAATACAAAATATACAAATTCCTAGCGATGCGAACATAGTCCCCATAATACCAAACAATAATAAGAAAAATGCTGCTATCGCTCCCCAAAAATCTCCTCTTTTTAATAATACTATTGGGTTCTTTCTTTTCATTTTTTACCTTTAGAAAATTTGTTTTATAAGACTTATGAATTATTTTTTTAAGAAATTTAAGATTCTTTTTCTTACAACTATTGTAAATAGAGAAATAGTTACTATTGTTCCTGGAAACAGGGCTATGAATTCAGCTAGGTGGCCTTGTATGGCTGCTAATAAGTTTTGTATTGCCTCTAATATTATTTGCATATCACTTTTTATGTATTTTTATTTAAAAAGATTTCTGTTTTATTTATAAATGATAGAGGGAAAACTATATAAATTGACTTCTAAAGTTTTAGTTGTATGATTAGAGTAATTCCAGTAGGCGGTTATAATGAGGTCGGTAAAAATATGACTGCTGTCCAAGTTGATGACGAGATTGTTATTTTTGATATGGGTTTCTTTCTACCTAAGTTAATTTCTTTTGAAGAAGATGGAGGAGACAGAAGAAACTTAACTTCGAAAGGATTGAGTAGATTGGGTGCAATTCCTGATGATTCCTGTTTAGATTCTTTGAGGGATAAAGTAAAAGCTATTATTCCTGGACATTGCCATTTGGATCATATTGGTGCAATTCCTTATTTGGCTGATAAATATAATTGTCCTGTTATTGGAACTCCTTATACGTTAGAGGTTTTGAAAACTTTACTTAAGGATGAAAGGATTAGAATTCCTAATAAATTCGTTAGTATGGCGAAAGGTCAGAGATATAAAATTTCTAAAAATTTAGAAGTTGAACTTATTTATGTTACTCATTCTACTGCACATGCTTCTTTGATTGTTTTGTATACCAAATATGGGGCCGTTGTTTATGGTAATGATTTCAAGTTGGATAATAATCCTGTTTTGTGGGATGTTCCTGATTATAATAAGATGAAAAAAGTTGCCAAGGGGGGAGTAAAATTATTAATTATGGATACTTTGTACTCTGAGAGTATTGGTAAGACTCCTTCTGAAAAAGTAGCGAGAGAGATGTTGAAAGATGTTATGTTAGGCACTCATGGGGAAGGGCATGCAATGATTGTTACTACGTTTGCTAGTCAGTTGGCAAGATTGCACAGTGCCATTGAGTTTGGTAAAAAATTAAATAGGAAAGTTGTTTTAATGGGTCGTAGTTTGCATAAATATGTTAAGGCGGCTGAGAATGTTAATTTAGTTAATTTTTCTAAGAATGTTGAGATTATGGGTTATGCTAAGCAGGTAGAGAGGAAATTAAAAGAGATTGAGAAAAAAGGTCGTGAGAAATATTTGATTCTTTGTACTGGAAATCAGGCTGAGCCTGGAGCTATCTTGACTAGGATGAGCACTGGTAGTTTGCCTTTCAAGTTTAAACAAGATGATCATGTTATTTTTTCAACTAAAACAATCCCGGTTAGTCCTAATTTGGAGAATAGGAGACTTATGGAGAATAGATTAAAGAAGAAGAAAACTAGATTGTTTTTAGATATACATGCCAGTGGTCATATTTATAGAGAGGATATGCATGATATGATTAAAATTTTTAACCCAGAGCATGTATTTCCTTGTCAGGGAACTCATGGGCATATGGAAGGTTTGATTGAGTTGTGTGAAGGTATGGGTTATAAGTTAGGAAAGACTGTTCATATGTTGAATGATGGCCAAGTTTTGGATGTAAAATGACTTTAGAAACTTTTTTTCAATCTGGATGGGGAGTTTTTACTTTAATTGTTGTTACTCTTTGGCAACTTCCTTGGAAAGGTTATGCTTTGTGGACTGCTGCTAGGCGTAAAGAGGCAGGTTGGTTTATATTATTATTTTTGGTTAATACTTTGGCTATTTTGGAAATACTTTATATCTTTTGGATAGCTAGAGAGAATACGAATCGTGCTAAGAAAGGTTGGAAATGGGTTAGGAAGAGGAAACGGTAGATTTTTAAATATAAGTTAACTAATGAATTTGAGGAAATTAAAATGTCGGCAGGTAATATTTTAGGTGGGGAGTTTCAATCATTTCGCCAAGAGCAAGAAGGGTTGATTGATAGAGTTAGAGGTTCACTTGGGGTTGATTATGGATTAACTACACTCTCTGGGTCTGCAACTGTAGCATGTGGGGTTAAGGCAGTAGATCAAATTCACCAAGGCTATCTAGTTGGGGCAGTGGCTCTTGTAGTTTTGTCTCTTGCTAATGCTGCATATGTTTTTTATGGGGGGAGAAGAATTGTGGGTAGACATAAACAAATTAAAGTAGTAAAAGAAGAGTTAGAAAGAATTAGAGAAAACCCAAAGTACAATGGTGTGGAAGACTTAGTTGAATGAATTTAAAGAAATTAATTTCGGCATTTTTTATTTTAATTTTGATAGTTGCTGTTGTGTTTTTTGCTTTGAGTATAATTAGTTGGATTGTTTTTTGGGGTATTTTGATTTTAGGAGCGATTTATGCGTATAAGGTTTTGCCTAGGTTGAGAAAATGAGTGGTCCTGGAGAAGGTAAGAAATTACTAAAAGGAGTTAAAGTATATGTTCATGAGAAAAGTAAGTCTGGGGCTAGTGTAACCCATATTGACGTTGAAAGTGATGAGTTAGATAAAATTTTAGATGGAGACTCAACCTTTGCTAAGGGGAAAAAAGGCGGTTTGTTTATTGCTCTAAAAAAAGATATGATTAAGAGAGCTGAGAAATTAATTAAAAAATAGATTTATAAATTATATGTTGCTCCTATTTTTATGGAGAAATTTTCGGATGCTTTGAGAAAGGTGCATGGTTTTTATGAAAAATTTGACATAGCTCTGGCTGCTGCTAGTGCAGTGGATTTTAGAGATGTTGGAGATTTACTAAGATATCAATTTCACGAAAGAATTGAAAGAATTGTTGGATCACTTGGAAAGTCTATTTTTTTACCACATAGAGATATTGATTGGGTTTCATGGAAACCTCAAAAAATTTGGGATGTGGCCTGTAATATAGTGGTTCCTAATTCCGATTTACTTATTTTGGATGGAGGAATTCCTTCGGCAGATGTTGGATTAATGCTTGGTAGCGCTCTTGCCAACAGAATTCCCTTTATCTGTTTTTATGAGAGGGATAGAAAGGGAAACTTAAGGGACATTGAAAGATATTTAGATCCTGATTATGTAACTAGGATTGAGTTTGATACAGAAAAAGAAGGATTGGAAAAATTAGAAGTCACTTTGAGTAACCATTATGGGCTTTAACATTCATTTTCTAGGATAATTATATTTAATAAACAGAACTTCTTTTTTGCTATATGTTTATATCCGTTGTTGGAAATATTGGAGTTGGTAAATCTACATTAACTAAACTTATTTCTGAAAGGATGAAATTTAAGTTGTTTGAGGAGGATGCTGAGAACTCTATTTTAATAAAATTTTATGAAGATATTGAAAATAATGTTAAACCTTCTGAATATGCTTTTTTACTCCAGAAATTTTTTATGTTTTCTAGAGCTGCTTCACATATGGATATTCAGGCTTCTGGGGCTGATTGTGTCCAGGAGAGAATAATTCATGAAGATAGGGAGGTTTTTGCTGTTCATTTGAATAAGAAAGGGTTTATTTCTGATGAAAAATTTGAAGAATATACAAAAAACTTTGAGATTTGTAGTAAAGATTTGGAAACTCCTGAACTATTAATTTATTTGAAAGCCCCAACTAGTATTTTAAGAGAAAGAATAAGAGAAAGGGGGAGAGATAGTGAGAAACAATTGTTAGATGAAAGCAACCCTTATTTGGAGGAGTTGGAAGTTTTGTATGGTAAGATGATAGGAAACTTTTCTAGCAAAATATTGGTTATTAATTCTGAGGAATATGATTTCTGTGATAATTTAGAAGATCAAGAGCAAGTTTTGGAGTTGATTAAGGAAAGTTTAAAATAGATTTTTTGAGTTAAGTGTATTTTTTATTCAGAAATTTTTTCGGTAAGACTCTTTGGGTCTTGAACAACTTGTACCCGACCATACTCACTGGCATTCAGCAAATTGTCGTTCCTGGCATTAAGCACGTCATCCCAGTTCCGGTAAAGCCCCCTGAGACCTGATTGATCACTTGGAACAACTACATATACTGCTCCTTCATCTCTTGGTTTACACCTTACTATTTTTTCTTTTTTTGAATCATATTTGACCCATCCATTTTCTTTTAACCATGGGGCGTATTCTACTTTCATATGTTCTGTTTCTTCAAGATTAAAATCACTATCCATACTAGAATCTCTCACTGGCTTTAATCCAGATACAATGAAAGGAGTTTTTTTAGGTCTTTTTCCTGTTATGTCTTTTACTCTTTGCCATAAATCTTTATTTTCTCCTTCGTTTGGAAAAACAGGGATTCCATCTAAATCAGAATAAGTTCCATTTCCTTCATTTGGTAAAGAATCTTTATATCTAATATTTTCAGTGTGAGTTGATAAGTGTAAACCTGAAGGATGTTCCTTAAAATGCCAGGCCATATATAATGCCCTTGGCGTATTTGAATGTGTAATTAATTGTCCTGTTTTAAATTCCCCTGGGAATGCCAGTAGTTCATTTCCTTGGAATTCTTGGTTTAAATCAGCTATTAATTTCTTTGATCTCTCAGAATATTCTAGAAACCCTATCGTTGATAATGACCTTCTAATTTCTTCCGGTATAGCTAAACTTCCTTGTATTTTATAATCTTGTGACATTTTTTATGTTTTTTATGCATAGCCCATGTAAGGACTTGCCCTCCCCATTAGAAATGTGAGGTATTCAGAGAGACTGTACTCTTTTGCTCTAGTTTGACTATTTTCCCTTGCAATCCTAAGACGAGAGAGATTGGTACTTTCATCATGTAGTCTCCATGGTCCCTTTTCAAAAATAGTTTGCTCTATCTCGGAAAGTTTTCTACCTTCTTTGAAGGCATCATAAATATTTTTTAGGCTTGCCATTTTAAATATGATAAAAATCTTAATTTCTTTTCTTTTATAAACCTTTCGCTTTGTTATTACTTCAAAGTGATTATCATCCTGTATCACAATTATCTTTAATAGATTGCTAATATTTACTTTTTTATGGTAAAATTCGCACATATTGCAGATTGTCATATTGGCGGATGGTCTGAGTTAAAACTGAAAGAATTGGGAATGGAAGTTTTTTCTAAAACTATTAGTATTTGTATTTCTAGAGAGGTTGATTTTGTTGTGATTGCTGGAGATTTGTTTAATACTGCTTTGCCTTCCATTGATTTACTTAAGGAAGTTACATTGGAATTGAAGAAGTTGAAAGATAGTAATATTCCTTGTTATATTATTCCTGGAAGCCATGACTATTCCCCCTCTGGGAAGACTATGTTGGATGTTTTAGAAAATGCTGGTTTAGTAAAAAATGTGGTTAACTTTTCTGAAATTGATGAAAAAATTAAATTGGAGTTTACTATTGATGAAAAGACAGGAGTTGCCATTAGTGGCTTGTTTGGAAAGGCTGCTGGCCTTGAAAGAAGTTATTATGAAAGATTAGTTAGAAGTAATTTAGAAGAACATAATGGGAAAAAGATTTTTATGTTTCATACTGCTCTGACTGAGTTTAAACCCGAACATTTAGCTATGGCTCCTTCAGAACCTGCGGCAATACTACCGAAAGGGTTTGATTATTATGCTGGGGGGCATCCACATTACATATTTAATGAAGTTAAGGAACCTTATGGGAGGATTGCTTATCCTGGAGCATTATTTCCAAATAATTTTCCTGAATTGGAAAGATTTGAAGGGGGAGGATTTTTTATTAATGAGTTTGTTGGGGAAGAGATTAAATCGGAGCATGTCCCTGTAAATTTGAAAAAAGTTGAGAAATACACTATTGATTTGAGTGGAAAAGATGCTAGTGAGGTTAAAAATTTTATTTTGGATAAAATAGATATGAATCTAATCATTGGTAGAATTGTTTTGTTGAGGTTAAAAGGTTCGTTGGAGTCTGGTGGATTATCCGATATTGATTTTAGAGGTTTATTTGAAGAGTTAGGAAGTGCCTTTGTTGTTTTGAAGAATACTTCTGAGTTGAGAATTAAAGAATTTGAAGAGTTGGAAGATATTGGTGAGGAAGTTGAAAATGTTGAAGGTGAATTAATTGATAAAAACTCTGATAATAAAGAGTTAGTTAAGAACTTAATTGAAGCCTTAGATAAAGAGAAACTAGATGGGGAGAAAAACTTTGATTTTGAGGCTAGAATTGTTAAGGAATCTTTTGATGTTTTGAGGTTGGAAGATGAGAATTAAGAGTTTAACATTAGAAAACATTAGAAGCTATACAAATAAGAGGATAGAATTCCCGGAAGGAAGTATTTTGTTAAGTGGGAATATCGGTTCTGGAAAAACCTCTTTACTTTTAGCTATCGATTTTGTTTTGTTCGGTTTGAGAAAGGGGAATTTATCTGGTAGTAGTTTATTGAGAAAGGGCCAGGATAGGGCGTCTGTTGAATTGAATTTTGAGGTTTCTAATAAAGATATTGTTATAAAAAGAAAATTAAAAAAAGGACAAAGAGGGATTAGCCAAGAAGCAGGAGTTATTTCTATTGATGGAGTTAGAGAAGAATTAAGTCCGGTTGAGTTGAGGCAGAGAGTTTTAGATTTGTTTAAGTATCCTAAGGAGTCATTAACTAAAACTAAAGATTTGATATATAGTTATACTGTTTATACCCCTCAGGAGGAGATGAAGAGCATTTTATTGGCTAATTCTGATGATAGACTAAATATACTTAGGAAAGTTTTTGGAATTGATAAATATAAAAGGGTTGTTGAGAATTGTAAATTTTTGATTTCTGATTTGAAAAGTAAGAAAAAAGAGTTTGATATATTGAGTTCTGATTTGGAGCATCTTGTTGAAGATAAGAAAAAAAAGGAAGGAAGAATTAGAGAAATTGTTGAAGATTTAGACTCCCTTAGAATGAAATTGGGAGATTTCAAAAAGGAGATTGATAATAAAAAAGAAGGTTTAGAAGAAATTGAAAAGAAAAATGAAAAGAGGGAAAATTTGAAAAGAGATTTAGAGATTTTGAATAATAAAATAGAAAGTCTTGTTAATCAAAAAAGTAGAGATAGTCTAAGTATTAAAAGGCTTGGAGAAGAGATTAATGTTCTTGATAAGGAGATTGGTGAGTTTAAACAGATTGATCCAGAATTAATAAGTAAGAAGATACTAAATTTTGAGGAAGATTTTAGAAGAATTGAATTGGAAAATAGAGAGATTAGTAAGAAAATAGGAGAATTTGAGTATACCATAAGAAATTCTGAAAAACTGAGGGGAGAAATAAATGAGTTAGATGTTTGCCCTGTATGTGAGCAGAAAGTTAGTGGAGATCATAAACATAATATTTCTAGGAGAGAAGAATTAAAATTAAAAGATATTAGAGAAACATTTGAAAATTATAAAATTAAAGAGAAGGAGAATGATAATTTGATTCTAGAGATAAAAACTAATCTAGAGGGATTGAGAAAAGAAAAAAATAGAATTGAGTTATTTAAGATAAAAAAAGAAAATAGAGAGAATAAAAGAAGGCAGTTGGAAGAATTGTTAAGTGAACAAAATAAAATTAAGAACAATATTGGAGAGGAAAATTCTCAGAAGTTGGGGTTAAGCAAGATTTTGGAAAGCCTCGTAGATTTTAGTGAAGAATATGTAAAAATAAAAAAAGAGTTGGAGGAAATTTTAAAATTGGAGAGAGAAACTAACTCGGAGTACGTTGCTTTTGAAAGGGAGATTAATATGATTAGGGAGAGAGTTAGAGAGCTGAGTTTAGATATTTTAAATAAAGAGAAACTTAAGGTTAAAATAATTAAGTATTCTGAGATGATTACTTTTTTGGAGAGAGAGTTTACCCCTTTAGTTTCTTTAGTGGAAAAACAAATTATGAGAAAGGTTCATTCTGACTTTGATAAATTGTTTAAGGAGTGGTTTAGAATTTTAGTAGATAATGTTGATTTGGAAGTTAGTCTGGGGTATGATTTTAGCGTTATTTGTAGACAGAATGGTTATGATACCGAGTATGGTCATTTGTCTGGTGGAGAGAGGACTGCTAGTGCTTTGGCCTATAGATTGGCTTTGAATCAGGTTATTAATACTATTATGAGTGAAATAAATACTAAAGATATCCTTATTTTAGATGAGCCTACAGATGGTTTTTCTTCTGAACAGGTTGATAAATTAAGAATTATTTTGGAAGAGTTGAAAATAAAACAGATAATTATGGTTAGCCACGACCCTAAGATTGAGAGCTTTGTTGATAATGTAATAAGATTTGAGAAAAAAGAAGGAGAGACACATTTAGGTTAAATTTATAATTCTGTTTTGTTTCACTGTTTTTATGCCAGAGATTATCAACCTTGAAGATATAAATAAGAAATATATAATAGAAAGGATAAAACATGGAGATATCTTTATTTATCCTACTGATAGTGTCTATGCATTGGGATGTAATGCCTTGAAGAGGGAATCTGTTCGAAAAATTAAGGAAATAAAGAATGGAAGTTTTTTATCTGTTGTTGCTCCCAATAAAAATTGGATATACCAGAATTTTGAGGTTTTAAATCGAAATTTTGTAAAAAAACTGCCTGGACCATATACCTATGTTTTTAATACGAAAAAGAAAGCGTTTTCTAATAGTATTAATTCGGAAAGTAAGGCTGTAGGAATTAGACTTCTCAATCATCCTTTTTCGGATATAATAAAAAAAGCAGGGATACCATTTGTTGTTGAAGATATTGAGCTTAAAAAAAAGAAAGCTAGGAATATAAAAGATATCCCAAAGAAAATTTTGAATTTTGTTGATATTGTCATAGATGGAGGATATTTGCATAGTTATCCCAGTACAATCATTGATTTAACCTCTGAAATAGCTAAGATAGTGAAGCGATAATTTTATAAATAAACTTAGTTCTTGGGGTTTATGAAAAGAATAAAAGTTGGGATTTTCATAGTATTATTTAGTGTATTGATTTTTTTATCGGGATGTGCTCAAATGGGAACTGTTGTAAATTTTGAAACAAATTATGGGAATTTTAAGGTTGAACTATATGATGACAAAGCTCCAATAACTACTGATAATTTTAAGAAGTTGGTTAATGATGGTTTTTTTGATGGTTTAGTGTTTCATAGAGTTATTGATGGGTTTATGATTCAGGGTGGAGACCCTAGCGGGGATGGAACCGGTGGTCCTGGGTATGATATCCAAGATGAATTTCATCAGGATTTGAAACATAGCAAGAAAGGAATTTTGTCTATGGCTAATTCAGGATTTCCAAATACCGGAGGAAGTCAGTTTTTTATTACTTTGGCTGCAACTTCTTGGTTAGATGGAAAACATAGTGTTTTTGGGAAAGTTGTTAGTGGGATAGATGTTATTGATAAAATAGGTAAAGTTCAAACCGCAGAATTGGATAGGCCTGTTGAGCCAGTTGTTATGGAAAAAGTTTTTATAGAATAAATATTCATAAATTTCATGGAGGAATTATAAAATGGAAGAAGAAAATAAAACAAATGAAGAAGAAGTTGTAGAAGAAGAGGAAGAGAGTACAGAAGAAGAAACTAAAGAAGAAGAATCTGAAGACTCTGATGATGACAGTAAAGAAGAATCTGATGATCAATCTGATGAAGAAGAGAAAAAAGAGGAAGAAGTTTCTGAAGATTCTGAAGAAAAAGAAAAAGATTCTGAAGAAGAACCTGCTTCTGAAGAAAAAGAAGAAGAAACTAAAGAAGAAGAAAAGACGGAAGATAGTGAAGACGAAGAATTTTAGTTAATTTGGTAAGGTTTTTCCTTACCTATATTTTTTATTTAAGAAACATTTAAAAACTTTTAATTCTAGAATTTATTATAAAAATGGAGGTGATACGATATGACTCCTGTTGAGATAATAGCACTAATTGCATCTATAATAATTATTTTGAAGACTCTATTCTTTTTTGCTGGACAGAAAACTTGGAGCAAGTGGACTAGTAGCTTTATTAATATGAAAGGATATAGATGGATAGCATTGATAATTTTCTTAGTATTGTTTTATTTTGTGATACAAGAAGTTTCAATAGTTACCCTTCTAGCGGTTTGGATGGTTACTGCGTTCTTCATGCATTCTGTGTTGTTTGCATACCCGAAAGGATTGAACGCACTGATTAAGGATTTTGCTAGAGATACTAAGACTAACTGGCTGCAGATGCTTATAATGGTTCTTTTGGCATTGTGGGTTTTGAACGTTTTGTATAATTTCTTTTAATTTTTTCTTTTTTATTATAAAATAAAAAAATAAAGAATTAATAATATTTTTACTCTTCTTTAGGTTCTTCAGAAACTTCTTCAGAAACTTCTTCAGAAGGCTCTTCAGAAACTTCTTCAGGTGTTTCTTCTGGTTGTTCTTCAGAAACTTCTTCCTGAGGTTCTTCAGAAACTTCTTCTTTAGTTTCTTCTTCGGAATTTTCTTTCGCTATTTCGCTACCTTTCTGAAGCAATTTTACTTCTTGGGCTTGCTTTCCTTTATCCGTTTCTGCAGGTTCAAATGAAACTACATCATTTTCCCTTAGAAATGTTCCTTTATCTACTGCCGTATAGTGTATGAAGTAATCTGTACCGTCTTCACCCTCTACAAAGCCAAAGCCTTTTCTCGTGTTAAACCATTTAACTTTTCCTTTCATTTTTCTATTAATCTCCTAAAATAATACTAATCTTTTGTACTATTTTAGATGGAAATATGAGAAAATGTAGCATATATAAAGGTTTTCTTTATGAATTTATGAAAAAGCTTAAATATTTAGGAAGATTCCCCAATTTTATGAAAAAGAAAGTGCTTTTCTTGGTTTTATTATTAGTTTTGTTTAGCTCTCTTACTCTTGCTGTAGACTCAGTTGAAAGCGACCATACTGATCTCAGCTCAACTATTTTACCCCATGAAGAGGCAATATTTTCCCTTAAGGTAATTAATAATCAAGCAATAGAGGATAAATTTAGGATTTCTAAACCGTTTGTTTATTGGTCTTGGCTGATGGATTCTGAGGAGATTAAAGTTTTTTCTGAAAATGATGTATGGACTACAATTAAATTTAAACCTTTTTTGGAAAAAGAACCAGGGGAGTATGGGGTTTTAGTAAATGTTATTTCTTTGAACGATGATAGTATCAGAACTGAAGAGTTTTTTGAGATTAAAGTAGTTAGCTATGAACAAGTTTTGAGATATGATATAAACTTGCCAGATGAAATAAATCCAAATAAAGAACAGCTATTTAGAATTAAAATAATTAATGATTATGATATCTCAATTGGAGATTTAGATTTTGTTTTGTTTAGTGATTATTTTGACGAAAGAAAAAATTTTAGCTTAGGACCTTTTGAAACAGTAAGTTTAGAAATTCCTGTTGAGTTTAAAGGAACTGTTAAAGAAGGGGAGAATGATTTGGCGTTTAGATTCTTCAAGAATGATGATTTAATTTTAGAAAAAAAAGAAATTATGAATATTGGTTATTTTACTGATGTTGCTAGGAAGGGAAGCCCTGAAGATAGTTTTTTGTATGAAAAGAAAACTGTTGTTAGAACTAATACTGGTAATATTGTAAGTCATGAAGTTTATACAGAAAGATTAAATTGGTTTGAGAAATTTTTTACTTCTACATCACCAGATCCAGATGTTGTTAGTGATTCTGATGGGTATTATTTAATGACATGGAATTTTGATTTACAACCAGATGAGACCAAGACAATTATCGTTGAAACTAGCTATAGAACATTTGTTTCGGTTTTAATTTTGGCAATTTTATTGTTCGGCTTTTTGTATTATTGGTTTAGAAGAGACATTGTCTTAGAAAAAAAAGTTGTTTCTATGAGGAAAGGAGAGCATGGTGTTTATAGCATGAATATTGTTCTAAGTCTTAAGAATAAAACTTTGAAAAATATAAGAAATCTTAAAATTATGGATCAGTTAGGTGGAAGGATTGAAGAGATTTCCAATTTTTCTGTCCATAAACCTAGCGTACATAAATCTGATTCTGGAAAGTCTGCTAAGTTGGTTTGGATTATTCCTAAATTGGGTAAAAGAGAGGAAGTATTATTGCAGTATACTATGAGGTATAAACCTTATACCATAAGAAGTGTGCCTTCTGCTGTAGCTAAATATTTAAGGCAGGGTAGGCCAGTTTATGTTAGGTCTAAAAGGGTTGATATTTTTTAGTCAATCCGTTAGTTTTATAAGTTAACTATCATCTTTTTTCTTATATCCCGTCATAGCTCAACGGTAGAGCGTTCGGCTGTAGATATTGTGTTGAGTGTGTCCAAAAGACTATTTATGATGCACAATCAGCTGAGCCCGAGAGGTTCCCGGTTCAAATCCGGGTGACGGGATGCTTTTCCTAAAATTTTATAAATAGAATTACTCTCTTCTTTTTTATGATAATTGTTGATGTTGAAACTACTGGTTTAAATCCAAAAAATCATTCTATAGTTAGTATTGGTGCTGTTGATTTTTCTAATCCAGATAATCAATTATATCTTGAGTGTAGACCTTGGAATGGAGCAGAGATAAGTGAGAGAGCTCTTGAAATAAATGGGTTTACTAGAAATGGATTGGCTGACACTTCTAAGCTTTCTCTTTATCAAGTAATTGAGGAATTTATAGAATGGGCTAAGGGAGTAGAAGATCATACTATCGGGGGTCAAAATGTTGGTGGATTTGATGTTAAGTTTTTGCAGTCTTCTGCTGACAGATATAGTTTAGATTTTAAATTCGGACATAGAACTAGAGATTTACATTCTACTGCGTGTGATGCTTTTGATCGACTTGCTATGGAAATTCCTCTTAAGGGAAATAAATCTGATTTAAGTTTAGATAACATTCTTCAGTTTGCTGGTTTGTCTCCTGAGCCTAGGCCACACAATGTTTTAACTGGTGCGAAATTAGAAGCTGAAGCTTATTCTAGATTGATTTTTGGAAGAAATTTGCTTTCGGAATATACAGAATTTACCCTCCCAGATTATTTGGTATGACTATAATTCCTCGAGGAAACCAAAACCTTTATAAATAAACAGCTTGCCCTAAATCACAAGCAAAGATTCTCCCTGAAACAAAGATGGCTATCCCTCAAAATTAATGATGATATTGTTTATGTTTTAGAGTGAACTATGCCCTGATAGTGTAGTTGGTTATCATGCAGCCCTGTCGAGGCTGCGACCCGGGTTCGAATCCCGGTCAGGGCGTGGGGTATACTTTGTTAGGTTACCGGACTGGTAGCTCAGCTTGGTAGAGCACTTGGCTTTTAACCAAGGGGTCGCGGGTTCAAATCCCGTCCGGTCCACTCAGAGATGGAAGGAAAATGGTAGAAGAATTTAATATTACAAAACACTTGTTGGTGCCTCAGCATACGAAACTAAGTGAAGAGGAAAGAAAGAATTTACTTGAGGAGTTTAATATAAAATTGAATCAACTTCCAAAGATTCTTGAGGGGGATGCGGCTATCCAAAATCTTGGGGCAGAAGTGGGAGACATTATAAAAATTATTAGAAAGAGTCCAACAAATGGGAAGCAGGATGTTTATAGGGTGGTAGTTCATGGTTAAAGGTTATAAAGAAATAATTAAAGAGTATTTTGATGAACATTCTTTTATAGAGTCTAATGTAAAATCCTTTAATAATTTCTTAGACAATGTCCTTCAGAAAATTTCTAATGAGGTTGGTGAAATTGTTCCAACTATTATTCCACAAGAATATGAAAATTTTAAAATTAAGTTTAATAAAATTGAAGTTCGTAAACCTGAGATAACTGAAGCGGACGGTTCTAAAAGAGCAATTTTTCCTATGGAGGCGAGATTAAGAAAACTAACATATTCTGCGCCAATATTTTTAGAGGTTTCTACGTTCATTAATGATGTTCAGAGAGAATTATTTACAATTCAAATTGGAAGAATGCCAATTATGGTTAGATCTAAATATTGCCATTTGCATGGTTTGAAAAAAGAAGAGTTAATTAAAAATGGTGAGGCCGCTGAAGATACTGGAGGATATTTTATTTTGAATGGTAATGAGAGAGTGTTGATTACTGTTGAAGATCTTGCTTCAAATAAATTCTTTATTAAAAAAGTTACAACTGGGCCTAGTAAGTTTGTTGGTAGATTATTTGCTGAAAAAGAAAATTATAGAATTCCACATACAATAGAGCAAATGAAAGATGGAATTATCTACATAAGTTTTGCAAGATTTCAGAGAGTTCCTGTCGTTCCGGTACTTAAGGCACTAGGATTAACTACTGATCAAGAAATTATGGAATTAATATCTCCTGGGGAGAACAGTGATGATATTTTGGTGAATCTTTATGATGCTATTGATATAAAGAAACCAAAGGAGGCCATTGATTATCTGGCTAGGAAAGTTGGAATTGTTATGAAGGATTTTATGGAAGAAAGAACTTATGAACAGTTAGACAGATATTTGTTGCCACATATTGGGTTGACTACTAAGGAAAGAAAAGCTAAAGCCTATAATTTATGTAAATTAATAAGAAGATACTTACATGTCACTAATGGAAAAGCTAAACTTTCTGATCAGGATCATTATTCTAATAAAAAATTAAAAATGAGTGGGGATTTGTTAGAGGACTTATTTAGGATTAATTTGAGAGCTCTTGTTCAAGATATTTTATATAATTTTCAGAGGTTGGTTAAAAGAGGAAAATTTACTTCTGTTAGAATAATTATAAGAGATCAACTGTTGAGTGCGAGAATTCAGAGTGCTATGGCTACTGGGACCTGGCCTGGTGGAAGGACAGGAATTAGTCAGAATATTTCTAGAACAAATTCAATTGATACTATTTCACATTTGCAAAGAGTAGTTAGTTTGTTAACCTCGACTCAGGAAAATTTCGCTGCTAGAGCCTTGCACAGTACTCACTGGGGGAGATTATGCCCTATTGAGACACCAGAAGGTACCTCAATTGGACTTAGAAAAAACTTGTCCATGTTGTCTATTATTTCTAGCGCTGTCCCAGAGGATGAGGTAAAGAAGTTGTTGGGGGGGACTTCTCTGAATATTATTTAAAATGGTTGATGCTTATTTAAATGAAAAGTTTGTAGGAACGATTGAAAATAAAGATGAGTTTATTAAAGATTTTAGAAAAAATAGAAGAGATGGAAAGATTCCTTCTGAAATAAATATTCGTTTTGATGATGAGTTTAATGAAGTTTATATTGATTCCACCAAAGGTAGATTGAGAAGACCTTTAATTTTAGTTGAAAATGGAAAGTCTAAATTTACCCCAGATAAGATAAATGATCTTAAGGATGGGGTGATAAAATGGAATGATTTAGTTGAGCAAGGAATTATTGAATACCTAGATGCAGGTGAAGAAGAGAATTCATTTATTTCTTTATATGAAGATGATGTGACAAGTGAACATACTCATCTGGAAATTAGTCCGATTACTATGTTGGGAGTTGTTACTTCATTAGTTCCATATTCAAATTATGGAGGTTCTTCAAGATTAATTAGGGGAAGTAAGATTCAAAAACAGGCATTGGGTTTGTATACTACAAACTTTTTATTAAGGATGGATACTGATGCTAGTGTGTTACATTATCCTCAAAAACCTCTTGTAAAATCATTTATGCATGATGTTTTTAATTATGATGAAAATCCTTCCGGGCAAAATTTAACTATTGCTGTTATGAGCTATGAAGGGTATAACATGCAAGATGCAATTATTTTGAATAAGGGAAGTATACAGAGAGGGGTTGGTAGATCTACTTTTTTCCGTCCTTCTTCTTTAGAAGAAGTTAGATATTCTGGGGGAATGATGGATGAGGTAAGTATTCCAGATAAGGAAGTTAAAGGGTATAAATCAGAGAAGGATTATAGATATTTAGAAGATGATGGAATAGTTTATCCTGAAGCTAGTCTTGAGTCTGAAGAAGTTATTATTGGTAGAACTAGCCCACCTAGATTCTTAAGTGGGATGGATGAATTTAATGTTGCTGCAACAACAAGGAGAGAGAGTTCCATTGCGATTGGTGAAGGTGCAAGAGGGACTGTAGATTCTATTTTTTTAACTGAGAGTGGAGAAGGAAATAGGTTGATTAGGGTTAGAATGAGGGAACAAAGAATACCAGAGATTGGTGATAAATTTGCGTCTCGACATGGACAGAAAGGAGTTATTGGATTGTTGGTTAGTCATGAAGATATGCCATTTAGCCAAAATGGAATTACCCCAGATATTATTTTCAGCCCACATAGTGTTCCTTCTAGAATGACAGTTTCTCATTTATTGGAAATCATGAGTGGAAAGTATGGTGCCCTAAAAGGAAGCCAGGTTGATGCCACAGCTTTTGATACTCCTAACGAAAAAGAGGTTAGGAATGAGTTACTTCAGATGGGCTTTAGAGAAGATGGTACTGAAGTGTTTTATAATGGTTTAACTGGAGAGAGATTTAAAGCTAAAATTTATAGTGGAAATATATACTATTTAAAACTTAAGCATATGGTTGCAAGTAAGTTGCATGCTAGGGCTTCTGGAAGAATTCAATTATTAACAAGGCAACCTGTTGAAGGAAGAGCAATGGGTGGAGGATTGAGATTGGGTGAGATGGAGAAAGACTGTTTAGTTGCACATGGTGCTTCTTTGTTATTAAAAGAAAGATTTGATTCGGATAAGGCAATTGTTCATGTTTGTGAAGAGTGTGGTCTGATTGGGTCTTGGAATGCTTATAAAAATAAACCAAACTGTCCTCGGTGTGGAGAAAATGTTAAAGTAAGTACTGTTGAAATGAGTTATGCGTTTAAATTATTGTTAGAGGAAATGAAAAGTATGTTGGTTTTCCCAAAAGTAAAATTAAGGGGGAGATTCTGATGGAATTTGCTGATAAAAAAATAGATTCTATATCTTTTGGTTTGTTCTCACCGTCTGAAATTAAAAAGATTTCTGTAACTAAAATTATAACCCCTGAGCTTTATGATAGGGAGGGATATCCTGTAGATGGAGGATTGATGGATATCAGAATGGGAGTTATTGATCCTGGCCTGAGATGTAAAACCTGTGGTCAAAAACTTAGAGAGTGTACTGGCCACTTTGGATTTATGGATTTAGCTAGACCAGTATTGCACATAAATTATATTGATGTTATTATTAATTTATTGAGAGTTACTTGTAAAGATTGTGGAAGGATATTGGATTCTGATGAGAAAATACAAGACCATTTGAAAAAAATGGAAATTGCTGAGATGGAGAAGAGAACTAAAGATAAAGCGAAATTGGTTAGAGCTTTAGTTGCTAAGTTAAAGAATATTAAAAAATGCCCCCACTGTCAGGTTAAGCAACCAAAAATAATGTTGGAAAAGCCTACTACTATCTTGTCTGATGGAAAGAGAATTACTTCTACTGAGGCAAGAGCGAGATTGGAGAGAATTTCTGATAGGGATTTGGTTTCCATTGGTATTAATCCAAAAGCTGCAAGACCCGAATGGATGATTTTAACTATTTTACCAGTACCCCCTGTTACGATTAGACCAAGTATTACTCTTGAATCCGGTGAGAGAAGTGAAGATGATCTAACACATAAATTAAGTGATATAGTTAGAATTAATCAAAGATTATTTGAAAATATTAACGCTGGTGCTCCGGAGATAATTATAGAAGATCTATGGGATTTATTACAATATCACATTACTACCTTTTTTGATAATGCTGTTTCTCAGCTTCCTGTTGCAAGACATAGAAGTGGTCAACCACTGAAAACTCTAACTGAGAGAATTAAAAGTAAGGAAGGAAGATTTAGACATAATTTGGCAGGAAAGAGAGTAAACTTTTCTGCAAGAACAGTCATTAGTCCAGATCCAAAAATTAAATTTAATGAAGTTGGAATACCTTTGTCTGTTGCTATGGAGTTGACTATCCCTGAGAGAGTTAATGAGTGGAATATAGAATGGTTGAAAAAATTTATTAAAAATGGGCCAAATGAATACCCTGGAGCCAATTATGTTATTAGGCCGGATGGAAAGAAGAAAAAAATTACTGAAGATATATTGGATGTTTTGATTGAAGAGTTACAAGCAGGATATGTTGTTGAGAGACATTTACTTGAGAATGATATTTCAATTTTTAATAGACAGCCTTCCTTACATAGAATGAGCATCCTTGCCCATAAGATAAGGGTGTTACCAGGAAAGAGTTTTAGATTAAACCCCGCAGTTTGTACACCTTATGGTGCAGACTTTGATGGAGATGAGATGAATTTACATATTCCTCAAACTGAGGAAGCTAGAGCAGAAGCAGAAATATTGATGAGTGTTGAGAAGCATATTATTAGTCCAAAGAATGGTTTGAATATTATTGGTTCTATTGAGGATGCTATTTCTGGAGTTTATTTGTTAACTAAAGATTTGGAGTTTAGTAAGAGCAAAGCTGTTCAAATTTTATCATCTATCGGAATTTATGATAAAAAAAGATTTTCTGAATTCAATGAAATGGTTTCTGGAAAGGAAATATTTAGTGTTTTACTCCCTACTGATTTAGATTTTGTGTGGTATGCTTCAGAAAATGAAGTTGTAATTAAACAAGGCAAATTAACAAAAGGAATTATTGATAAATATACTATTGGAGAAGAGAATGGTACACTGATTAGATCAATTTATGCTAAGTACGGTGACGAAATTGGTATAACTTTTATGAGCAATGTCTTTAAATTAGGAATTGCTTCTTTGTTGAGAGTTGGATTTACAACTTCTATCTCTGATACTGACTTACCAAAAATAATTGTTGATAAAAATAATAAAGAGGTTGATAGAGCATATGAAAGGGTTTATGAGCTTATTAAAGAGTTTGAGTCTGGCAAGTTAGGATCTTTGCCTGGGCATACTCAAGAAGAAACTTTGGAAATTAGGATCGTTGAGGTTTTAAATAAGGTTAGAAATGAAATTGGTAAACAGGTTAATGCAGGTATTGCAGAAGAAGATAATCACACTTTAATTATGGTACACTCTGGAGCAAAGGGAAACTTGTTGAATTTGAGTATGATGGCGGCATCTATTGGTCAGCAGGTTATTGGTGGAAAGAGAATTAAAGGAGGATATATGGGTAGAAGTCTGTCCGTGTTTAAAAAAGGAGATATCGGACCTCAATCTGGAGGATTTATTAGAAATGGATACAAACAGGGGATGAGTCCTACTGAATATTTCTTTGGTGCTATGACTGGTAGAGATGGTCTGATGGATACTGCATTGAGAACTCCTAAATCAGGTTATTTATATAGGAGATTAGCAAGTGCCTTGCAGGATATGAGGGTTGAGTATGATTCTACTGTTAGGGATGCTGAGAAAAATATAATTCAATTTAAATATGGGGATGATGGAATTGATGTTTCAAAAAGTGATGGAGGGAGCATTAATATCAAGAAGATTATAGCTCAAATTAAAAATAAGTAAAATGGTTAAGATATATGAACAATATGAGGAACTTTTGCCTAAGAAAATAATTGAAGATATTAAAAAAGAATCTGAGGCTCAAAATCTTAGTTCTGCTCAAATTAAGAATGTATTGGAAGAAACTAAAGAAGAGTATGAAAATGCTTTGATTTCTCCTGGAGAAGCTATAGGAATTGTCACTGCAGAATCTTTTGGAGAACCAGGAACCCAAATGATTTTAAACGTTTTTCATATGGCTGGAGTTGCTGAAGTCCAGGTTACAAAAGGACTTCCTAGATTAATTGAAATTTTGGATGCAAGAAAAGAACCTTCCACTCCCACTATGGTGGTTTATTTGAAATCAGAACATACCAAGAATGATAAAATGATAAAAAAGATTTCTAGTCATATTAAACAAATGACGTTGGAAGAAGTTAGTTCTGAGTTTTCTTTGAATATTATGAAAGGTTCTGTTGAAGTCACTTTCCATGAGAAAAAAATTAAAGATTTTGGATTTAAGTCTGACGAGATTATAGAGGTAATGAAAAGTAAACTTAAGGATACCAATATTCGAGAAACTAAGAGAGGATTGGTAATAGATTCTTCAAAGGAAGGAGGCGACCTGACTAGCTTGTATAAACTAAAACAGAAAGCTAAGGAAGTTATCATAAGAGGGATTTCTGGAGTAACTCAGGTTTTGCCTACGAAGAAAGATAATAAATATGTTATTTTATGTGCAGGATCTAATTTGAAAGAAGTATTTAAATTGAAAGAAGTTGATGCTAAATTGACTGTGTCTAATAATCTGTTTGAAATTGCAGATATTTTGGGAATTGAGGCAGCAAGGCAGGCGATTATAAATGAGATTTGGGCCGTTTTGGAAAATCAAGGATTAGATATTGATATTAGGCATGCGATGTTTTTAGCTGAATTAATGGTACATAATGGGAACGTTAGAGGAATTACTAGGGGAGGAATTTCAGGAGAAAAAGAGTCTGTTTTGGCTAGGGCTAGTTTTGAAACTCCGCTGAAACATATTGTTAGTGCAAGTTTGAAGGGCCAAACAGATTATATACGAAGTGTTATTGAAAACGTTATGTTGAATCAGCCAATTCCGGTTGGTACAGGGTTACCTGGATTGGTTGCAAAAATTAGAAAAACTGATAAGAAGGTGAAGAAGAAATGAGTTTAACTAGTTTGAGAGATGCATTAAAAGAGAAAAAGATAAAATTTGGAGTCGAAGAGGCGAAAAAATTAATTAAAAGAGGAGAGGTAAAAGAAATTTTTATTTCTAGCAATTGTGTGTTAGAAGTTAAAGAGGAATTGAAAAAATATTGTGAGATTTCTGGTTGTAAGGTGAATAATCTAAAAGAGAGTAGTAAAGACTTAGGGGCCATTTGTAGAAAACCTTTTTCTATTTCTGTTTGTTGCTATTTAAAATGAATAAAATTGATCAAAAATCTATTAGTTTAATTAATTTCTTTGAAATTAAAACTCGTGCTAGCGTTAAAAGTTTTTTTGAATTTAATAATGTCTTAGTTTTTATTGTTAAAGAGGGGCATGGAAGCAAAGCTGTTGGTAAAAATGGTGCAAATGTTAAAAAACTGAGCCTTCTTTTAAAGAAGAAAATTAAAGTTATAGAGTTTAGTTCTCAACCAGTTAAATTTATAAAGGGCTTTATTTATCCAGTTGTTGCCGTAGATATCACTCTTGATGGCAAAATAGTAAGTATAAAGGCTGGCTCTACTCGAGAAAAGGGCATGCTTATTGGAAGGGAAAGTAAGAACTTAAATAAACTTAAGGAAGTAGTTAAGAGATATTATGATATCGAGGATGTGAAAATAGTTTAAAGATGGGAAGAAAATCAAAAGGGTTGCAAGCAGCCTCAAAATTGAAGAAAAGAAGGAAAGTATCTAGATGGAAGGATGAATATTTTAAGAAAAGAGTCTTGGGGTTGAAGAAGAAATCTGATCCTCTAAGGGCAAGTCATCAAGCTAAAGCTATAGTTTTAGAGAAAGTCCAGAGAGAAGCTAAACAACCTAACTCTGCATTGAGAAAATGTGTTAAATGTCAATTGGTTAAAAATGGTAGAAAAATTACTGCTTTTGCCCCTTTAGAGAATGCAATCAAAATGATTGATGAGCATGATGAGATATTGGTTGAGTGTATTGGGGGAACTAAAGGAAGGGCCAAGGGAGATATTCCCGGAATTAGGTGGCAAGTTATAAAAGTTAATGATCAAAGTTTGAGATCCTTAGTTAAAGGAAAAATAGAGAAGGGTAGAAGATGAAATTATTTAATTTATGGGGATTTGAAGATGTTAAAGTTAAAGAGAAATCGTTATCTCCCTATATATTTATCGATCCAATTTTTGTTCCTAGAAGTGGTGGAAGGGCCGCGTCTGGGCAAAGGATTTGGGTTCAAAAAAATAGTATCATTGAGAGATTAATGAATAAATTGATGATTCCTGGACATAGAGGTAAAAAACATAAATACTCTTCTGGACATTGTACTGGGAAGTCGGGTAATGTATATAAAATTGTTAAAGAAGCTTTTCAGATTATTGAGAAAGAAACAAAAGAGAATCCTATTCAAGTGTTTATTCGTGCTTTGGAAAATGCCTGCCCTAGAGAAGAGGTTACTTCTATCGAATATGGTGGAGCAAGATATTCTAAGGCTGTTGATGTTTCTCCTTTGAGAAGAGTTGATTTAGCTTTGAGATGGATGGTTCAGGGTTCGTATGCTAAATCTTTTAATTCTAAAAAGAAAATTTCTAGAGCTTTGGCTGATGAAATTTTGAATGCTTTTAAAATTGATCAAGGGAGTAATGCCATTGCTAAAAAATTAGAATTGGAAAGGCAATCCGATTCTAGCAGATAAGATGGTTAGGAAAATTAATTATTTATTGCCCCTTGCTTTATTGTGTGGTTGTGCTAGTGGATTAGAGAAAGTTTCAGATGGTGCACCAGTTAGTTCTGAAGCGAGGGAGTTAGAAAGTGAGATTCTTAATGGAAAATATAGGGCTTTGTTAGATAGTGTAAATATTGACTCCCTATATGTTAGTTACAAGAGAGCTAGTGAATAATAAAATTAGTCCCACGATTAACATTGTTGTATAAACTGTTTTATTCCAATTAAGTATTTTTTTGCCATCTATGTTTCCTATTGGAATTAAATTGAATAATGCTATCCAAGAATTTATTAAAACTCCATAATAAATGAATAGATTGTTTATTCCCATAAAGAATAGTGAGAGAAAGAATATGGCTAAAATTATATTTACTAAGGGGCCTGCTGCTGAAATTCTTCCATTTTTTTCTTTAGTCATATAGTATCCATGAATCATTACTGCCCCCGGTGCTGCGAAAATAAACCCTAAAAAACTCATTGCTATTGCTAATACTAACATTCCATCAAATGACCTAAACTCTGCCCAAAAATGATATCTCTGAGCTACAAATTTGTGTCCAAGCTCATGTAATAGGAAAGCTATCCCTACAGTAAATGCTGAAATTATTAATGGGGTTGAGAATTGTGGGGATGAAAGAGAGATTCCTAAACTTTTGGAAATTATTATAGCAAACGCTATCGAAATAGCAACCCATGATTTTAATAGATCCTTTATTTCTTTTTGGGAAAATCTCATTTTTTTACATTAAGGCAAGCTATTTAAATAGGTTTTGATATTTTTGTTTATGTTTTGTTTGAAAAAGAGCTGTGCATATATTGCTTTCTTTATAGTTATTTTATTATTTGGAATTGTTTCTGTTTCTCAAAATAGGTTAAAAGAAGAAGTTCTTATTGAATCCACTCCTGATGATAATACTTATTCTACCCTTCTTTTTACTTATAGTGATACTATTCATGATCTTAACCATAATCTTGGTTATTCTGAAGATGAGATTTATTCATGGTATGACTATGTTGTTACCTCCCAGAAAACTTTTTATTATATCGATGATGAGAATAAAAAAAAGTCTTTCTTGTATATTGATATTTGGGGAAAATCTTCTAACTTAAGTAGGGTTGAGGATGTAATCCCGGTTCCCCTAAATTTTATTACTGATAATTTTCCAAGCGGCATGCCCGATGTTCCTAGTCACCAAACGAGTTCGGGTTCTCCATTTTGCTTTGTTCAGACTCAAGAATATTTTGATGATTTACTTATTATGATTGATGATTTTTTAGCGGAATTAGAAGCGAATGGTACTTCTATTCATGGAATTTTTTTAGATGATTGGGCGAATGTTCCTGATTATTGGGATGATTCGATGTCTCAGGCAGAAATGAATTTGGCATGGCCTGGGAGAGGAAGTACACAAGAAGAAAAGAATGGTTGGTGGATTAATTCCCAGTATCCAAGAATGGTCCAATTTGAATCCGATTTGCATGATCTACTTTATAGTTATTATGGTAAAAGTGATTTAATTACAAATGGGGGAGCAAGAAATTTTAGAAATAATTTACAAGGAGAGAAAGAACCTTATTTTTATAATAATTCTGATTATCCGGAAACGATAAATAAAATTACAAGAAGAACTTTTGAGGGTCCTACAATTGATACTAGAAATCATTTAAATTTTGATGTTTTGTTTGCTGAATTTGGAAGTCCTAATTATAAGTATTGGAGAAAAGTTTTCAAATATGATAATATTTTAATGTATTCAATTGATGGAGATCCAGGAGATTCTGAAAACGGTGATTATGGTGATTGGTATGTTGGCAGTGCATCTGGACATGATTATGATGGTTATAATGATTGGATGACTGCCTTAGATGGTGCTGTTAATGTTGGAGATGAAGTTTTAATTTCTCTTTCTTATGCAACAACTCCTTATACTGGCGGAACTAGATTGAGTTTATTTTCAAATCCTAATGAAAATCCGTGGCCTTATCAAAAAAAAGAGATGAATATTAATCTAGAGCCAGGATGGAATTTTATTAGTGTTCCATTTATTTTAGATGATACACTTATCTCACAGTTTGAATCAAATTTAGTCTTATCTTATAGTGGGGAGTGGTTGGTTAATTATGGCTCTATCCAAGAAATTAGTGATATTGAAATAATGGAAGGATATATTGTTTATTCGGATACTTATAAAAATATTAATTTTTTAGGGTGGGTTTCTTCAGAGAATTATCCTTTGTCTGACAGTGGTTGGAATTTAGTGGGAGTTTCAAATGGAGGTTATTTCTATGAAATTTATCCAGAATATAGTAATTATGAAATTTACTCTTGGAAAAATGGAGGTATATCTGAAGTTAGCGATGAAATATTAGAAGTTGGTAAGGCATATTTCATTGGTGTTGATAGTGTTGTCTATTCTCCAATAATGGGATTTTTTGAAAAAATTCTTAAATTCTTTGGAATAGATAAAAATTTAAATTCCAGAGGTGTTTTGTTTAGTAATGAAATTAAAAATAAACTTAAAGAGTATGAAAAAAAGAGTTAGACATTCACCAATTTTTATTTTAGCTGTTTTAATATTTTGGTTTGTTGTTAGAGTTGGAGGAAGGCCTTCTAGAATTTTATATCCTTGTCAAATTACTCTTTTGAATCAGATGGTTCTTAGTACCCAGACTTTTTTTGCTAGCTCAACAAATACATTTGTTATTTTTTGGAAAAGAATGGTTTCTTCTAAATTATTTTGGAGTTTTGTTATTATTTTGGTGTTATTTATAGTTGGTTTGATATTTGGGGCAAAAGGAATTAGATTGTTTCAATAGAAAGATTTATAATTTATAGTTGCCGTGTTGATAATATGCAAAAAGGGGTAAGGTACTTTAGGAAGAATTTTATAGTTTTTATTGTGGTTTTGGGAGTTGCTGGATTTTTGTATGGAAATTATTTGACTAGTACCGACATGACTATTGTTGGGTCTTTGGAAGGCTATGGTTTAGAAGTTAATTACCCCACTTTAAAAACATTATTTTCTTTTGAATCTAAAGAGAATATATTATATGCCCCTTTGCTCTCAAATAAAGTTGTATTAGTTAGAAATTCTGATTCTGCAAAAAGAGATGGGAGTTTTTGGGATGGCCAGATAGACTGGATTACTTCCCCTGGTAAACCCTATTGTACAAATAATGTAAATTGTTATTACCATTATTATGATAGAGCTACTATAAAACAAATGTTGAATGATGCCGTGATGGAATTATCTGGAGATGTAACGCCTGGTGCTGCTTGGAACACTTTATTTCCAGATTATACAACAAGCAATAAGAAGATTGCAATAAAAGTTAATAATAATGCAGGGAGCGCAGGCTTAGATTATAATAATGGACTTAATAATATTTATGACAATAATCCTGCCATGATAGATGCATTATCTGATATATTAAACCAATATTTGGGTGCTAATTTAAATGATATTTATTTCTATGATGTCTCCCACCCTAGACCTGTTGAGTTGTATAAAAAGTTGTCTGCAGATGATCGTTTTGAGCATAATTATTATTTTGGTGTTTTTCAGGGAGCTGATAACTATATTAATGATTATGGTGGAAGTTCTGCCCCTGTAGATGATAATTATATTAACTACATAACTGCTTATTCTGATTTAGGTCAGGCAGATGTTGGTGCTTATATTTTAGATGATCTTGGAGGAAACCCTAATTATATGCCAAGAGTTGTTAGTGAGTCGGATTATATTATTGATTTAGCATTATTAAAAAATCATAAATCTACAATTAGTGATAGTGGGACATTTTCTTTAAAGAATCAGGGGTTGGGGACTCCCCAGTTAGATATTATTGATGGAAGTAGATATGGGTGTTATTCTAGAAATGGTGGAAGTTGTAGCCAAAATCTTCACTCTTCCCAATTATGTGCTGCTGTTAATGTTAATACTCATTTGAGGGATAAAACTCATTTAGTTATTATTGATGGAATATACGCTCAAATACATAGTGCATCTTCAACTATTGGTCCCGCAGATATTCCCAGTAGTTGGAGTTTATTTGGTGTTGGTGAACCTCCTGCTTTGATTATTGTGGGTACTGATCCTGTTGCTATAGACAGTGTTGCTAATTATATTGCTGAGGAAGAGGATGTTAGTAGTGAAACTAGTGATTATTATCCTGATAGGGGTATTGGAATGGATTGTGCGGAAGATGCGGAATCTATTTATGGCTTGGGGGTTTATGAATCTTATGATGAGTATATTTCTAATGCCGGTTTTGTTGGTATAGATTATGTTGTTCTTGATCAAATTGCTACTTGTACTCCTGGACAACAAAGAAATTGCCCTTTACAAGATGGTGTTTGTTTAGGATCACAAGAAACTTGTGATGGAAGTGGTAATTGGCCTGGTTGTGATTCTAGTATATATTTAAACCATAATATTGATTATGAAGAAGGAATTGAACTTTCTTGTTCTGATACTTTTGATAATGATTGTGATGCTTTGACAGATGATTTAGAAGATCCAGATTGTTTTTCTTGTGTAATAAATGATATATACTGGGGAAGTGCAAGTGACGTAAATACAGTTGTTACAGATATTGAGGAACCCAACCAAGTCAATATAGTTGTTAACTCTTCTGGTTGTAATTTGGAGCAGGCTAATTTGACTATTATCGATGATGAAGCTACTAATCAACTTTTAAGTACCGTTTTAAATATAACTTCTAATCAGGTTAATTATTTATGGGATTCAGAATGGATTTTGGATGATGATGCTACCCCATATATAGAGGAATACTTTACGTTTGCTATAATGGTTTCTGATCCTTCAATTTTTGGGGTATCTGAAGTTTTAAATGTTAATAAAGATCAAACTCCTCCAGCGTTTATTGATTTTGATGGAGACTATGCTGACGTTAATATTTACCCTTCTTCTAACTCTGCTACTTTTGAATGGGAGACTGATGAGAATACTAATTATAATTTAAGTATTGATGGGGCTGTTGATAGTTTTGATATTAATGTTGATCAATTTCATAGGAGCGTTAATGTTTTGGGTTTGCAGCCAAATACTGAGTATAGTTATTATTTAGTTGTTTGTGATAATAGAGAAAATTGTAATACTGATAGTGGAATTTTTACTACTGGTGTACCTATTAGTTCTGTTACTTTAGATTTTAATGATTTGACTGATACTAAAGTTAGCTCTACTTCTCCAGATTATAATTGGGGGGTAAAGACTAGGTTGGATATGAGTGATTCTACTTATATCTTAATGAAATGGAACTTGGCCCCTTACGCTGGCCAAACTTTGCAAAGTGCTTTATTAAGAATTAATAATTTCTGGGATGGAGTGGATCCTTCCATTGTTACGATATATCCCCTTAATAGATATTGGGTTGAAGGAACAGGAATTGGAAACCTGGCTGGGCCCGATGGAGCAACCTGGAATGAGCATGATTACTCTGGTACTGGAGTTAATAGTTGGGATGGAATTGGGGGAGACATAAGTACTGCTTTTAATTTGGCAGAGGGAATATCTTACTCTACAGACAATACTTTAGGTTGGAAAGAATTTGATATAAAACCTTTAATAGATCAGTACGGATTAGATTATGGTTTTGTTATTGTTGCTAATCATTATTTTAATGTTTATGTTAGTGAGTGGACAAATAATTTAGAGACTCCAGAATTAGTATTAAATTTTGCTTTGGGCTGTACGGATAATGATGGAGATGGTTTCAATATAGATGGAGGAGATTGCGGGCCAATAGATTGTGATGATGATATCTTAGCTTGTGGAGCTAATTGCTATCCAGGAAATACCGAGATGTGTGATGCTTATGATAATGATTGTGATGCTCTAACTAATGATGGGGTGGATGAAACTTGGTATGGTCAGTCTACTAGTTGTGGCGTTGGAGAGTGTACTGCTGGTGGGATTTATACGTGTGCTGGAGGCATTCAAACTGATACTTGTACTCCTGGAATTCCAGGCAGTGAAACTTGTGATGGTTTAGATAATAATTGTGATGGAACTCCTGATGATGGTGGAGACTCGTTATGTGATAATGGTAATTGGTGCGATGGTGCAGAAACTTGTGGAGGATTTTCTGGTTGTCAATTTAATACTCCTCCAGTTTGTACTGATAGCTGTGTTGATAGTGATGCTGGTCAGGATTATTTGAATTTTGGTAGTGTGACAGATAATGATTTATGTACTCTTGGGGATATGAGTTGTCCTCTAACTCAATATGATGATTCTTGTAGCGGAGATTTTATTACGGAATATTATTGTAGCGGAACTAATTATGTTAGTGATTATGTCTCTTGTGACACGCAATATACTTGTAATGATGGTGATTTTTCATGTAACGTTAATGGATTTTCTTTAGATCAGTATGGAAACCAGTATTCTTGTGATAATGTTGGAGGAGCTCATTGTAATGCAGTAGATAGTAATTATGATTGTGGACAAAGTTTATTCTGTAGTGCTGCTAATGAATGCCAAGTTAACACTGGAAATTTGGATTGTGGTGTTGATGAGTACACTTGTTATATTGAGGGAGGTATTTGGTCTTGGAACATTTATGGAGGGGCTATGTATGAGGGGACTGGTGCATTTGATTGCTCTGATACCTATGATAATGATTGTGATAGTGAAAGTGATTATGACAACCAAGATGGATCTCATGGGGATGGAGATTGTTCTGTTGGTGTTTCGAGTGCTAATGTTGTTCAAACTTCTGTTGTTGAAAATTCAGATGTTGATATTGAGTGTGTTGTTGATGTTCAAGATTATCCTTTGAACAGTGTAATTGCAGATTTGGATGGCACTTCTTGTAGCAGTAATGGAGATAATGGTTTTGGAACTTATAGTTTTACTTGTAATGTTGGTGCTGGCTCTGGCACTAGGGTTGCTACTTGTAGTATTGATGGAACAAGTTCTTATCAATCTGGAGTTGATCAAACCGATAGCGTTGAGGTTTATGTTAGTGAATGTGCTGGAGTGCTAGAAGACGAGTGTAATACTAACCCTCTGTGTGATTGGTGTCTAGGATGTGAGGGAGATAGTGGACCTAAAACAAATGATTATGGTGGATCTTCAATGTGTGTTCCCGCGGGCACTTGTACCTATTCTTGTAGTGGAGGAAGCTGTGGTGCTGAGTGTAGTGATGGAGAAACTGATAGTGTTTTATCTTGTAATGTAGATGATGATGTTCTTACTGAAGATTATTTATGTGGCACTACGAGTTGTACCATGGACTTAGACTCTTCTCAAACTGAGGATTGTTCTTTTAATAATACCCAAGATAATTTTCAGCCTGAATGCCAGGGTGATGTCTTGGTAGATCCTTATATTTTAGATCACTTGTTTAGTTGTTATGATAGTGGAATTCCATCATGCGTCGAAAACATATATGATAGTTCTACATATACTGATTGTTCTTTAAGTGGACAGTATTGCGATGATGTTACTGATCCTATTTGTGAATATTATGGCAGTGAAGTTTACTGTTTAGATGGATTTGATAATGATGATGATAGTTTTATTGATGGCCAGGATGGAGATTGTGCAGTCTTATTTGATATTAGCTTGAATCCTGGCTTGAATTTCATTAGTGTTCCAATTAATATAACTAATGTATCTTTAGAGCAATTGAACACTCAGGCAATTTTGGCTTATGATCCTTTAGGAATGACATGGTTATTATACTACCCTGGTAGCTTGAATGAGATTAGTGATTTGGAAATGGGGAGAGGATATATTGTTTATTCTGTTCTTGGAGGGGATGTTACTTTAAGTGGTTATGGACCAAACGGATATGATTATTCGTTGGATTTAAATGATTGGAATTTGGTTGGCGTCACAAGGCAAGGTTTAATTAATGATATTTATGGGGCTGGAGCATATACTGTTCTGGAGTATGTTGCTGGTAGTTATGTAGATGTTACGGCTCAACAATTATTGCCTGGTGTTGGTTATTGGGTAGCTCCAGAGGGAGTGTCTGCACCTCCTGGAATTCCTTGGTGGGATGTTTTAGTTAATTTTGTTAAGGGATTGTTTTAAGATGGTAAAAGATGGTTGTCCAGATTGTGGCTCTAAATTGCATAAAGGGCAGCATAAATTTTCTGATGGTTTGTATTTTGTGGTTTATTGCAAAGAGTGTGGATTTAGGGAAGAGAAACCTTTAGAGTAAGATTTATATATAACGATATATATCGTATTTGTATGTGGATAGCTAAAATTAAATTTAACCCTAGGTCGGATTATAGTATTTTCGCCCCAATGGCAAAAGAACATGGTATTTCTATGGTTGGTTATCCAGTTACACATTATAAAAAAAAGGATAAAAATTTTTATGTTGCTGCCGGTTCGATTTTTGGTTCTGAAGAGAATAAGAAAAAGTTTGTTTCTGAATTGAAAAAAGATAAAAGAATTATTAAATTTGAGAATAAAAAGAATTTTTTTATTGTCTTGTATAGGCAGGAAGCTAGGTTAAGTATATTATTTGATCCATCTGTTATTTTAACTAAGCCTATTGTAATTGATAAAGGTGAGGAAATATATGAGGTTGGTTTTTTTGATAAAAAAGATCTTATTAAATATATTAAAGATTTGAAGAAAAATTACAAAGGATTGTATGAAATTAATATTGAGAAAATTTATTCTAAAAAACTAAGCAGCTTATTTTTATTAAAGATGTTGCCAGATTTGACAGATAAGCAACGTGAAGCTATTGATTTAGCAATTAAACATGGTTATTATAATTCTCCTAGAAAAATTAGTGTTCAAGAGTTAGCTAAAATTTCTGGGTTGAGTTTTTCTACATTTCAAGTTCATTTAAGAAAATCTGAAGAGAAACTTATTCCTAATTTTTTTGAATAAACGATATATATCGCTATAAACCTAATATAATCTTTAGTAGTTATTTCTTTGTGGTAAATTTAAGGAGAGAAACAAAATGGTTGTGTATTTAAGAATGAGAGATCCTGATGGAACCCCAATTGTTTTTGCAGATTGTGCTTCTGGGACATGTTACAGAATGGAGTATAGAGAAGCTAAGGAATCTGCAGAGAAAATGCCAATAGAGCACCTTAAAGCTTTTTTGGAAGGTTGCCAATTGGGGTTGAAATCTGAGTTGGATGAACTGTCCCCGCTGATTAGACCTTTTGCTAAATTGGCTTCGAGAATTTATGATTTTATTGAGCCAGATCCAAGAATTATGGCATTCGGGGATGTTCTTGAGGATAGAGTGAATGATTCTTAGGATTTGAAAATGGAAATGAATGAATATAAGAAAGCTGGAAGGTACCTGGCCCCAAATGGAAATTGGTATGAAAGTCCCTTGAGAAAAGTTTGTAGATATGTATTTGGAGTTTGATATAATTGAAAAATGAAAAAGTTTGATAATAATAAGAAAGTTATGACCCTAATTCTAGGTGGAGTTTTTTTAGGTTATGCTTTAGGATACTATTTAATCCAAAGTAGTATCTCTAAGGATTGGAGTTTAAATTTTAAAAGAAAACATCCAATTATTGAAGAGAATTACCAAAAACACCGTGAGAATCTAGATTGCTATGAACTGTTATGGAAAAACATACTTGGAGAAAATGGATACGCGGATTTAAATTCAGATAGTTATATTGATGAAAGAGAAAAGGTTGATGCTTGGAGAAGAATGGGTTTAGATCCTGTTATTAAAGAACAGATACTATATTCTGATACACACTCATCTTTTTCTGAATATGTATACACTTTTTCTAAACCCACTATTAAAGATTTAGAAAGAGCTGTTGAGAGTTATGAAAATGAAAGTAAATAAAAAATTATTGGGATTCGGTTTGGCAGCATTGCTGAACCTTGCTTATATTCCTATGCCAATGGATATTAATGGTCAAAATCCTGTAATCAAGAAAGATGGAAATGATGGCTATTTGTATGTTGGTTATGATTTTAATGGAGATGGAGAACTAGATAGAATAGACGCTCATTTTTATTTAGGTGATCAGACAATCCCTTATCATCATTTTACTTTAGGAAAAGATTCTTCTAGATTTACAAGATTTGGAATAGCTTCGGAGGATTATCAAAATTAAAATAAGTAAGAGATTGTTAGGATATGGATTGGTTTCTCTTTTGACAGGGGTTGAAGTACTTGGTGATTTGGATAGATATGAGTTTTTACACCAATTTTATGAATTAAGTCCAGATTTTGGCTATAAAGAACTTTTCACTTATTATGCTTTTTTAGTTTCTAGTAGTCTTGCTGTTGTTCAGTATTTGAAAGATAAAGGGAATGGAGGATCATAAAATTTTAGGAAGTTATTAAAATGAGTCTAGATAGAATATTAAAATATTTAATTCCCGTATATGGAGATATATTGTTGGATTATGATTTAATGTGCAGATGTCCCATAAATCTTGAAGGTAGTGATGATGAATTCATTAAGTCTTCTGGTAAGGCTCTCGCTTATACAGCTTTAGAGGGCGGTTTTATTTTGTCAAAATATTTTGGCTATGTTGCTTTAGCAGATTATATTTTGGACTTTTTTAAATAGTAACATTTTTAAATCAAAATACTATCCAAAAGTAGTAAAATGATAGCTTTAAACCAGGTTTTTAAGACATATGGACGAGGAGACGCTAGGGTTGATGCTCTAAAAGGTATTGATCTAGAAATTAAAGACGGAGATTTTGTAGCAATCATAGGCCCTTCTGGTTCTGGTAAATCAACTATGATGAATATGGTTGGTTGTTTGGATATCCCGAGTAAGGGAGAGATTTATTTAGATAATAAAAATATAGCTAAGATGTCAGAGTCTAATTTGGCTGTTTTAAGAGGTAAAAAAATTGGGTTTATCTTTCAACAGTTTAATTTAATTCAAACTTTATCTGCTTTAGAAAATGTTGCTTTAGCTATGAATTTTCAAGGAGTTTCGAGAGGTAAAAGAACAAAAAAATCTAGAGAGTTATTGGAATTTGTAGGTTTGGGCCATAGGTTGAAACATAGGCCTACTGAGTTATCTGGTGGAGAGCAGCAAAGAGTTGCTATTGCTAGAGCTTTAGCAAATGATCCCGATATTATTTTGGCGGATGAACCAACTGGGAACTTAGATAGTATGACCGGGGAGAAGGTTATGAAGTTATTAGATGATTTGAATAAAGAGGGAAAAACAATTATTATGGTCACACATGATTCAAATATAGCAAAACATGCGAATAAACAAGTTGTGATAAAAGACGGTGAAATAGCAATTGGGAGAGATAAAAAATGAAAAAAATATTTTTGTTCTTGCTAGTGTTTTTACTGTCTTTAACTGCAGTTCAGGCTAGCTTAGACGTAGATTTTGAAGAGTATAATCCTAACCCTGCGGAGCCAGGAGAAAAAGTTATTTTGACTTTTAACGTTAGGAATTTGGATTACGAGCATGGAGAAACTTATATTATAAAACTATTTGCAGATAATCAATTTTTAGATGATGCCAATAAAGATCCTATAAGTTTTGGTCCAGGCGAAGAAAAAGAAGTAAGATTTAGACTAGATATTGATGATGATTCTGATAGAACGGAAGGAAAATTTGAATTTGCTTATGGTCTTGATGGATTCTCATGGGTTATGGAAGATTTTAGCATTAGAATAGATAATGAAATTGATTTGAAAGTAATTTCTGTTTCATCTACACCCGAAGTAATTAATAAGGGTGAAAGTGCGGAGCTAAAAATTTCTCTGGAAAACGATGGAGATATAGACTTAGAAGATATTCGAGTTGAACTTGATTTATCAAGTATGCCTCTGGCTCCTTATGGGGGAGTTACTTACGAGAAAATTGATAGTATGGATGTTAGGGATAAAGAAACAGTTTATTTGAATGTTATTGCATTGGACGATGCTGATTCTGGAATCTATAAAATTCCTATAAGGATCTCGTATGAAGACGAGGAAGGAAACGATTATGAACAACTTTCTTATGTGAGTGTTCGAATTGGTGCCATCCCCGAACTATATATTTTATCTGAAACAGATTATGTAATCTCAAATGATAGAAGCTCTGTAGATGTTAAGCTTGTAAATAAGGGCGATGGAGATATAGAGTTTTTAGATGTTGAATTATATAATGACGAGGGATATTTTGTCTTAGGAAATAGCAAAGAGTATATAGGACAGATTGATAGTGATGACTACGAGGATTTAACTTTTGATATTTTTGTGAATGGAGATAGTGTTAATTTACAACTCTATGTAGTTTACAAAGATGATTCAGGGGAAGAATATAGTGAATTATTTAGTGTTCCTGTGAAAACATATACTAAATCTGAAGCAAAAGATCTTAATCTGATAACTGAAAACAATAACTACATTTGGATTGGAATCGTTGTTGTTTTAGTAATAGGATTCTTAATAAGAAGGAGAATAAAGAAAAAGAGACGACTAGAGGAGGAGTAAATGAATCCTTTAGATTCTCTCTCCCTTGCTATTAAGAATTTGAGAAATAGGCGGCTTCGTTCGTGGCTGACTATGATTGGTATATTTATTGGTATAGCTGCCGTTGTTAGTTTGATTGGTCTTGGTGAAGGCTTAAGGGTCGGAATCACTTCTCAGTTTGGATTTCTAGGTTCAGATACTTTAAGTATTCGAGCTGAAGGATTAGATTTTGCTGGTCCTCCAGGAAGTTCAGTTGTTACGCCCCTAGATCCAGAATTAACTAATAAAATTGAGAGGATTAATGGAGTCGAGGTTTCCATAGATAGGTACTTAGAATCGGGTACTTTGGAATTTAATGATAGATTAGGGATTGGTTTAGCTATGTCTATTCCTTCTGGTTCTGACCGTAAGGCCCTTGAAGAAATGGCTAATTTGAAAACTGTTAAAGGTAGAATGTTAAAAGATGGTGATGGAAGAAAGTTAGTCTTAGGTATTAATTTTTATGAAGATAAAGTTGGGTTTGGAAAAGGAGTAAATGTTGGCGATAGAGTTTTATTGAATGGTTTTAAATATGAGGTTGTAGGAATTTTAGAGAAAAAAGGAAGTTTCATTTTTGATAATGCTGTTTTTGTTAATGAAGATATTATGCTGGAAGAGTTGAGAGAGAGAACTGACCAGGTTGATGTTATTGCTGTCAAAGTTAAAGATGTTGGAGAGATTGAAAAAGTTAAAGAAGATATTGAGAAATTACTTCGTAAAGAGAGGGGAGTAAAATTAGGTGAAGAAGATTTTGTTGTTGAGAGTCCTCAGCAAACTTTAGATCAATTAAATGATATTTTATTTGGAGTTCAATTATTTGTTACTATAATTGCAATTATTTCTCTATTGGTTGGGGGGATTGGAATTATGAATACAATGTATACTTCTGTTTTAGAAAGAAGAAAAGATATTGGAATTATGAAAAGTATTGGGGCAAGGAATAGTAACATCTTTTGGTTATTTTTTATTGAATCTGGCTATTTGGGATTAGTTGGAGGAGTGATTGGAATTGCTTTAGGACTGGGACTTGCCTATGGTTTGGCTGCTTTTGGTAGAGCTGCTTTGGGTGGTGAATTAATTCAAGCTAGTGTTTCTTTAGAGTTGATTATTGGAGCATTATTGTTTTCGTTTATTTTGGGAACTATTTTTGGAACTTTACCAGCTGTTCAAGCTAGTAAATTACAGCCTGTTGAATCTTTGAGGAGTGTAAAATGAAAATAGATGAGATAAAATATTCACTACAAAGTTTGAAGAATAGGAGACTTAGAAGTAGCTTGAGTATTTTGTCTATCTTAATTGGAATCACTGCTATTTTCGCTATTATTTCTTTTGGTTTGGGAGTTCATAGTTATATTGATACTATCGCTGAAGAAGCCGGAGTTGATAAAATTTTTATTCAAGCAAAAAGCACTGGGGCACCTGGAACTGACCCCAATTTTTTCTTAACTGGAGAAGATATTGATTTTGTTAAAAAGATAAATGGGGTCGATGAGGTTGCTGGAATGTATATGGCAGTTTCTGACATTAAATCTAAAGGAGAAACTAAATATGCTTTTATAACAGCTTTCGATCCGGACGATATTGATTTCATTTTGGAAGGCTTTGCAACTGAAATTGAAGAAGGTAGAAATTTGAAAGAAGGGGATTCCAGAAAAATTGTTTTGGGTTACAATTATAAGATAGATGGTAAGATTTTTTCAAAAGGTTTAGAGTTGGGGAATAAGGTTGAGATTAAGGATGAAACTTTTAAGATAATTGGTTTCTATGAAGAGATTGGAAATCCTGGAGATGATGCTAATCTTTATGTTATTAGTGATACTTTTGAAGAGTTGTTTCCGGAGAAAGAAAATAGATATGGATATATTATGTTGAGTTCTGCTAGTGGAGTTGATCCTTCTAACTTGGCGGAAAAAGTTGAAGATAAACTAAGAAAATTTAAAGGACAAGAGGAGGGTAAAGAAGATTTTTTCGTTCAAACTTTTGAGGACGCTTTGGCTACTTTTTCAAATGTTATTAATGTTTTAAATGGAATTTTGGTTTTGATTGCCTTTATTTCTTTAATTATTGCTACTGTTAATATTATGAATACTATGTATACCGCAGTTTTAGAGAGAACTAAAGAAATTGGTATAATGAAATCAATTGGTGCTAAAAATTCTAGTATAATGAGTATATTTTTATTTGAATCTGGCGTTTTAGGTTTTATTGGAGGTTTAGTTGGAGTTATATTTGGTTATATTGCAGCTTCGATCGGTGGAAGAGTTGCAGCTGAAGGAGGCTTTGCAGCTTTACAACCGATTTTCCCTTGGTATTTAATTTTAGGATGTTTATTGTTTGCTACTTTAGTTGGAATTTTAGCCGGTTATTTCCCTGCTAAGAGAGCTTCTGAATTAAGACCTGTTGAATCTTTGAGGTATGAGTAAGATTTATAAGTTAGTTATAGTTATCTTTTTTTTATGAGAAAAACTACTTATATTCTGGGAGTTAGTGCTCTTGTTGGGGGAATTGCTGCTGGGTGTGGTTTAAATAATCTACGTCAAATTGGAGATTCTTATGATGAATTACCTACACAAATTAGGGAAGCAAAAAAAACTGAGTGTGTTATTGGATTGGCTGAGTCTAGGTTAGAAAGATTAGGTAGCTTTAGTTTTAATTGTCCTCTTGAAGGAGATTTGGAAGAAAATCTTGGGAAGATGGATGCAAGATATGACTCTTGGAGAGGAAATATAATCTCTGCAGTTAATAGGGTAGATAGCCTTTCTTCCGTTAGAGATAGTTTAATGGGAATTGAAGGAATGCGAGAAATGAGAGATGCCTATGAACAGGAAGTGGGTAAAGCAAGTAGGCGTGGTAATTGGACATTTGCTCCCGGACTGGCATTAATACTTGTTTCCTCTTTATCTTATTTGGGAATTAGGAAAAAAATGAAGGATATTTCTTAAGTTTGACAACTTCCCCACAAACCTAAATTTAATCTTATGGCTTCTGCTTCTGATCTTGCTAACTGTCTGTATTTGGAAGTGTCTTCTTTATATTTGTGGTATGTTTTTGCATAACCGTTTTCTACTAAGTATTGATTAACTAATAAATCATCTACGTAAATATATCTTAGTAGCCTTCCGTATTTCCCTCTGTTTGTTCTATCTGGTTGTATGTAAATTTCTTTGTCTAAAATTAGTTCTCTTAATTTATCTTTTGCTTCTTGATAATAACATTCCTCTGTTTCTGGGGTGTTTATTCCTGAAAATCTTAATCTTTCAGTTACCCCATCTATTACTATATCTGCTGTATCTCCGTCAACTACTTTAGTTACCAAATAAGGCCCTTCTAATTCTTTTTCTAAAGTTGTTTCTCCGGTATATGTACAAGAGGAAATTAGAAGTAAAATTAGTAAAAATAGTAGTTTTTTCATAAAATAGTGGTGTTTCGTTAAGTTTTTAAAGGTTTATTTATTTTCGATAATATGGCAGAAAAATCATTCAAGGAAGATTCACATCCTAGTACAGGGAGTGCTGACCTTGTTACTGACTCGGGTGAAAAAATTAGAGATAGGAGGCTCGATGGAGATAGTATTATAATTAGAGATCCACATTCAAAAGGGAACTTGCTTAACCGTTTTCAAATGTCCCAGCTAGTTAAAAAAATTGAAAGCCTTTCTGATGTGGAGGAAGAAGAATTTGGAAGGGCAGCTGCTAGGTTAAGCGATAGTGATAAATGGTGTAATTATTGGAATATTGATAAATCTGACCCAAAAGGTCGGGAATATCTCTTTGCATGTGCTTATATATCTCATTTTAGCGGAAAATGTTTCCCATGGGATTTTAATTCTTTTCCATAAATGTCTGTCTCTAATGCAGATTAAACAAAAGTTTTATAAATTAAGTATTTTCTCTTTTCGTTGTTATGGCAGAAAAATCTACTGAGAATATAAAAAAGATTATGATTCAACCGGAATTTATTAGAAATTTAGCTATAGCCGCCCATATTGATCACGGCAAGACTACTTTTTCTGATAATCTTTTAGCTGGTGCTGGAATGCTTTCAGAAGACCTAGCAGGGCAACAAAGAGCTTTAGATTTTCATACTGATGAAACTGAGAGAGGAATTACAATAGATTCTGCTTCTGTTTCAATGTTACATAGTGTCGAAGATAAAGATTTCCTAATTAATTTAATTGATACTCCAGGTCACGTTGATTTTGGTGGTGATGTTACTAGGGCAATGAGGGCTGTTGATGGTGCGGTTGTTTTATGTTGTGCTGTTGAAGGAATTATGCCTCAGACTGAAACTGTTTTGAAGCAAGCTTTGAGAGAGAGAGTAAAACCTGTTTTATTTATTAATAAAGTTGATAGATTAATCAAAGAAGTTAAGTTAACTCCAGAGGCTATGCAACAGAAGTTTGTGGATATAATTACAAATATTAATAAATTTATTGAGCAGCAAGCTCCTGAGGAATTTAAAGAAAAATGGAAGGTTAATATTCAGGATGGTTCTGTTGCGTTTGGTTCTGCTTTTCATAATTGGGGGATTTCGTTACCCTATATGCAGAAAAAAAATATAACTTTTAAAGATATTATAGATGCTTATGAAAATGATACCCATAAAGAGCTAGCTAAGAAAGCTCCGATTCACGAAGTTGTTTTGGATATGACTATTAAACATCATCCAAATCCTTTAGATGCTCAGAAATATAGAATTCAAAAAATTTGGCATGGAGATTTGGATAGTTCTCATGGGAAGGATTTGGTTAATTGTAATCCGAAAGGAAATGTGGGGTTAATTGTTACTAAGATTGTAGTTGATAAGCATGCTGGGGAAGTTGCAACTGGAAGATTATTTTCTGGAACTGTTAGGGCTGGGGATGAAGTTTATTTGAACATGGCTAAAAAGAAAGTTAGATTGCAACAAGTTTCTGTTTACAAGGGTGCTCAAAGAACTATGATGGAGGAAATTCCTTGTGGAAATATAGTTGGTTTAGTTGGTCTAAAAGATACTTTTTCTGGAGAGACTGTTTCTACGGAACCTATGACTCCATTTGAAGAGATTAAACATATTTTTGAACCTGTTATTACTAAATCTATTGAGGCAATGAGAGCAGCTGATTTAGCTAAGTTGATTGAAGTTTTAAGGCAGGTTGGTAAAGAAGATCCAAGTATCAAGGTTGAGATTAATGAAGAGACTGGAGAGAATTTAATCTCAGGGATGGGGGAATTACATTTAGAAATTATTGAGAATAGAATTAAAACTGAGAAGGGATTGGAAGTTAAAACTTCACCTCCAATTGTTGTTTATAGAGAAACTGTTACTAAGCCAGGAAGTGAGCAAGAAGGAAAAAGTCCAAATAAACATAATAAGTTCTTTATAATTGTTGAACCTTTAGAGGAAAATATTTACAAGGCAATTAAAGCTGGAGATATTCCTGAGGGCCGTGTTAAGAAAAAAGACCCTTTAATAGTTGGTAAATTAGTTGAGCTTGGCTTGAATACAAAAGATGCTCAAAGATATAGACATATATTTAAGGGAAATGTTTTAGTTGATGATACTAGAGGAGTTGTTCATATTGGGGAGGTTATAGAGATGATTATGGATGGTTTTGAGCAAGTTATGAATGCTGGGCCTTTATCTAGGGAGCCTTGTGCGATGATGAGAGTTAGAATTATGGATATGAAACTTCATGAAGATGCAATCCATAGGGGTCCTGCTCAGGTGTATCCTGCTATCCGGGAGTCTATTAAGAACAGCATGGCTTCGGCTGGAGCTAGTATTTTAGAACCTATTCAGATTATGCAGTTCGAGAGTCCTTCTTCTCATTTAGGTAATTTGTCTGCGATGATCCAGAATAAAAGAGGACAGTTAATTAATGTTGATCAACAAGGAGAACATATTACTGTTAAAGCTAAGCTTCCTGTTGCTGAAATGTTTGGAATTGCTTCTGAGTTGAGATCAGTTACTTCTGGCCGTGGTAGTCAGTTCTTGGTTGACCAGATGTTTGAACCTTTGCCTGCTAATTTGAAGAATGAAATTGTTAAGAAGATTAGAACTCGTAAGGGTTTAGGCGAGAATGAGTAAAAAGAAAGTTTTATAAATTTGTTTTAATCGTGGATTAACATGGATAGTATTCTGGAAGGAAATAGATTTAATTTGCCTACTGGTGGAGCAGTTTCTGAATATTCTGGTAGTCCTTTAAAGGAGATTGGGGAGTGTTCGAAAGATTATTCTAAACTTGTTAGTAAAGCAAAAGCAGTTGAATTTGGTTTTCCCCCAACTGGGCCCCTATTAGAATTAAAAGGAAGAAAAGGGAATTGGATTGTTCTTTCAAGGCCGAATCATATTACTCCCGAATTCCCTGAAGGTGAGACAGAACACAGTTATTCTTTGGGAATTTATGAACGAGAAGAGAAAATGAGTGCGGCAGTCTTGAGAGTAACTGATGACCCTTTAGATCCTGAAACCTTTGCTCAAGATTTAGAAAATATAACTAAATTTTATGCGGAGAGACCTAAGATTTTTGGTTACCCTTCAAAACTATCCTCGGCATCTACTGCAGTTTTTACACATATGTTTGGAGCTATGGGTTTGACTGGACTTGTTACTCATATGCTTGGAGCCCCTTTAGAAGGAGTAATGGCTTCCCTTATCCCTTCCCAAATTGTAGGGGCTACACTAGGAGTACAAAATATGCTTTTTTCTGAAAAATTTGCAAAGAAAGGAGTTGGTAATCTTGATCAATTGTATACAGGTTTTAATGTTGAGCATTTATTGGATTGTGAACATAGCCATGCTTTGAGAGTATCTGTTCAAAGAGAGTTATATAGATTGTTACAGGAAGATGGGCGGGAAGTCAGTCCAGAAGATTTTTTACAAAATGTTTACCCTCAGATTCCTAGTTTATTACTGACAGAACGAAGAAAAGAATTGGAACTTCAGAAGAAGGCTCAAGATCATGGAGTGGTTCCTGAAGAAACAGAAACTTTGGAGAATATAGTATCTGTTGCAAAGATGTTGCTTCCATTAAGCCCTAATGTTGCTTGATTTTTAGTAAGAGCTTTTTTGTTATTCATTTCTCATAAGTGGTTACAAATGGAAAAGTTTATAAAGAGAATACATTTTGTGATTTTAGGTAAAAATGGCTAGTACGAGACAATATGATTGTGAATTAAAAGAATATTTTCAGTTTGAAGACTATTTACTTGATGAAGGAGATATAGTTACTTCATTTGATACACCTTTCCGTAATGTCAAACTGGACACTCCTCGTGTAGAAAAATCTATTTGCCCTGTGAGATTTGGAAATTCTATGGTAGTTGCGGAATTTGATCATACTCATAGTAAACTTGATGTAAGTGTTAGTGCTTCAGGTTCCGCTGATGAGCTTGTGACCTCTAGAAAACTAGAAGATAAACTTAGAGATATGTTGTCTAGTATTGAATAAAATTTAGTTAGTATCTCTATTTCGAAAGTCTTTTAAATTCAATTTTTCCTTTTATAATATATCAATATAGAATAGTTTTGATTCCTTTGGTGTTTTGTTGGGTTTTTTATTTGAAAAATGGAACGAATGTATGAAAGAGTGAAAGATAGAAGAATAGTTGATTTATATAATGCTTTGGCTCATGATTTAGTTAGTGGCGGTGGGAATGGTAGAAAGGTTCATAAGATTCCTAACAAACTTACTGTTTTAATGGGAACTGTTCAAATGATTAAAGATGGAAAAGTCCCTGATGAAACATTTGAAGAACAGGGGATTAGGTGTAAATCTAGTCTTGAGAGCTCTCTTCAAACTTTAATGGATATAAGGACAATGGGTTTTCGTGTTTAGTTATTTCTTTTTGAATATTTGATTTTAAAAAGAGTTATAAACTGAGTCTATTTGACGAATTATAAGAAAATGAATGAAGAAACTAATCTGGGCTTGGGAGAAGATCTCGGTAATTCTATTCCAGCAACGTTAATTGGCATTTGTGTAGGGATAGTTTCTGCATTTGTGTATCCAAGATTTTTAGAAAAAACTGTTAAGGGGCTTAGGAAGGGATATGTAAAGGACGTTTCTTCCTTTCTGTGTGAGGTTTCTAGCCTAACAACATATTCGCTTGTAGCTGGAAATTACGTAGTCAAACCAATTATAGAAAACCCTAATGAACCTATGAGTTATCTTGGTGTGGGTTTAAATGCTTTATCTGGGGCGGTTCAATTGGCATATCATTTGGGCAAAGGAAAGAAGAATAATTTGGAAACTGTAGCTTCTGAATAAACTAATGTCTCCGAGTAATTTTTTATTTAATGTATAGAATAAAATCAGTAGAAACCTTTATAAATAGATAATTTTTCACATAAACTACTAATATTCATTTATTGGAGGAAAAAAATGGCTAAAGAAAAACCACACATAAATATAGTATTTGTAGGTCACGTAGATCACGGTAAGTCTACTTCTGTAGGTAGATTAATGTTTGATTCAGGTAATGTTGATGAACAAGCAATGAGGAAGCTTAAAGAAAAAGCTGAGGAATTAGGAAAGAAAGGATTTGAGTTTGCCTTTGTTATGGATAACTTAAAAGAAGAGAGAGAAAGAGGAGTTACTATTGACTTAAGTCACAAGAAATTTATAACTCAAAAATATGAGTATACTGTTATAGATGCTCCAGGTCACAGAGACTTTATTAAAAATATGATTACCGGAGCTGCTCAAGCAGATGTCGGTGTTTTAGTTGTTGCTGCAACAGATTCAGTTATGGCACAAACTAAAGAGCACGTATTTTTATGTAAAACTCTAGGAGTTAATCAAATAGCTGTTTTAGTTAATAAAATGGACACTGTTGATTATGCTGAAGACAAGTATAACAAAGTTAAAGAAGAAGTTTCTGCTTTGTTAAAAACTGTTGGATATAATCCGGATGAAGTACCTTTTATTCCTGCAAGTGCATTGCAAGGGGATAACATAGCTAAAAAATCAGAAAATATGTCTTGGTACACAGGTCCAACTGTATTAGAGCAGTTAGATAATTTTAAAGAACCTGAAAAACCAACTGGTTTACCTTTGAGACTACCATTACAAGATGTTTATAACATTGCAGGTATTGGGGTTGTTCCTGTTGGAAGAATTGAAACTGGAACTATGAAAATAGGAGACAAGGTTACAGTTGTTCCTGGAAGAGAAGGTAAAGGTGTTTCTGGTGAAGTTAAAACTATTGAAATGCACCATGAACAAATTCAGGAAGCAATTCCTGGAGATAACATAGGTTTTTCAGTTAGAGGTATAGGTAAGAAAGATATCGCTAGAGGAGATGTTCTAGGTAGGTCTGATAATGTGCCAACCTTGGCTAAAGAATTTACAGCACAGATTGTTGTATTAAATCATCCTTCTGTTTTAACAGTTGGATATACACCGGTATTCCACATACATACAGCACAAGTAGCATGTCAGATAACTGAATTGGTTAAGAAGATAAATGCAGCTACAGGTGAAGTTATTGAGGAAAACCCAGATATGCTAAAGAACGGAGATGCGGCTATTGTTAAGATAGTTCCAACTAAACCTTTAGTTATTGAAAAACAATCTGAAATACCACATATGTCTAGGTTTGCTATTAGAGATGCAGGTCAGACTGTTGCAGCTGGTATGTGTATTGATTTAATCAAGAAGGAATAATTCCTTTTTTCTTTTATTTTTAGTTAATTTTATAAGCCTATTTTAGATTCTTTTTTTATATGGGTTTTTTAGATTTTTTTAGAAAAACAAAGAGCAGTAGTGAACCTGTAGAGATTATTGAAAAAATTAATTTTAGTGAAGCCACTACATGGGTTGGAAATAAAAAGCAAGAAATTAATGAGAAGGAAAGAGAGATTTTTATTTTAGTAGATAATAAAATTGAGATATTTATTAAAGATGCAAATGAAAAAATAAAAATATTAGAAAGTGTTAATATGGATTCTAAAAATGTTGAGGAAAGAGTTAAATCTATTGTAAAAGAAAATTTAAATAATTATGTCATTTACGTTAGAAGATTTATCGATATTCTTAACAATTTAAAAAAAGAAAAATTAGAAGAGTTTACTAGTAAAATAAATAAAGGTTTTAGTGACTTTAAAAAAAGATCTAGAGTTAGTTATCAAAAAGCTACTTTTTTGTGGGGGGATGAAATGTTTAATTTAGATAAAGTCATGGTTGATTTTTTTAATGATTTAACTAAACTTTTTAATGAGAATAAAGAAATTGTTGATTCTTCTAAAAAAATTGAACTTATCGAATTAGATTTAGACAGATTTATGGGTGTAGAAAAAAATATTTCTGAAGTTAATGAAAGATCGTCATTTCTATATAAAAAAATTAAAAACATTGGAGAGTCTGAGAAGAGGATTTTGAATGAAATTGAGGATATAAAGAAAAGTGAAGACTATATTAAAAATTTGAAAGTATCAGAGAAGATTGGGGAATTGGAAAGAGAGTTGGAGGAAAATACCTATAAATTAAAAGAAATGATTGACTTCAAGTCTTTGGGAAATATTTTACATGGGGATAAGAAAAAAATGGACTTGGTAAAATTATATAGGGAAAATTTTCTAGAATCACTTCAAAAAAGTAATGGAGAAGATATTTTGAGTTTGCTTAGTGAGGTTAAATTGAGTAATGATGAAATTTTTAATAATATAAAGAAAATTAAAAATTATAAAAATGAAATAATGAAAAATACTAAAATGTTAGAAAAAGATAGGGTCGAAAGCCTGTTAGCTGTAATTAATGATATGAAAAGTGAAGCAGCCGATTTAGATAATGAAAAAATTAGGGAAGAAAAGAAATGTGATAAGTTTAAAGAAACTAGAAAGAATATAAGGGATTCTATAAAATTGACATTCCATGATCTAAATGTTGTTTTTGATGAAAGCTAGATATTAATAAAAATGGTACCTGCTGTTGCAGGAGCAATAGAATTTAGCTTTATTTAGTTAATTTCTTTTTTTCTATTATACTTTTTAATTCTAAAACTTTAGGTATTTTTTTGAAAGAATATCCTTTTGTTCCTTCTGTTCTTATATTTAGATTTCCATATCCTAATATTTTTCCCATTATATCTTCTTGTACTTCTACTATTTCTATATGCCTATATTCTACCATTGTGGCAGTGCACGCGAAGAAGCCTTTTATTATTGTAATTTGATTCTTTGTTAATACTAATCTTTGACTATCGTGGACTATTTCAAGAATTATTATCAAGACTAAAACTAAGAAGGATAGAGCCCATTTTAATAGAGTAGGAATAAAGAAAATTAAAGCTATTAAGACTAATACTATAAAATAACTTAAGAAATATGATCTTCTTGCTCTTTTTGCAGATTTTATTATTTTTTCTCCTACGGATTCATACTTTTCTATTTGTTTGTGTAGGAAGAAATAAAGTCCTATCAAGAATAAATTTAGAACGACACCAATTATTATTGTTTGAAAGATTGTTATCATGGTTAGTTTAGTAGAAATACTGTTTATAACTTTTTCTTTTTTCGAATAAAAAGGTTTATAAATAGTCAATTTTGCCTATTATAAAATGCAGAAAGCGAAGATAAGTTTGGCAAGTGCGAATATAGATAGGTTAAATAGTATCATAGATTCCATTATAGATATTGCTAAAAAAACAAAAACAAGTTTATCTGGGCCCATTCCATTACCTACCAAGAAAATGAAAATTACCACTAGGAAAAGCCCTGATGGTGAAGGAAAAGCTTCTTGGGAACGATACGAAATGCGTATTCACAAAAGGTTAATCGAACTTGGTGTCGACGAAAGAGCTCTAAGACACATAATGAGAGTCCAGATTCCTGAAGGTGTTAGTATCGAAATTGAGCTCCTGGAGTAATTCCATGGTTGAACAACCTAATGAATTCTTCTGCAATCGATTCGTTTTTTCTTTTTAGTAAGCTATGAATTTTTATATGAAAACAATAGCTACAGGTAGATACTCTCTGTTTACAAGATACACACCTATTATTACCCATACTAAAGTAACTGAGGTTTGTTGCTATATTTTCTATGTCTTCTATTAAATGGGGCCTATTTTTGAAAAATGCTATAGCCCCTTTTTTAAGGCAACCTATACATAATGGGTTTGTTATTTCATACCCACATAAACTGCAATTGTTTTCCATTTTTTGATCCCCCCTTGGTTTAGTCCTGACGGATTTTTACTTAATTGGTTCTTAGAAACTTGCCAGGACTTTTAGTTAAGCCCTAACAAATAATTTTCGTAGTAAAAATAATGTTAGAGATAGTTGACACTATAGAAACATTAATTATTTTTATATCTCTATGTATCATCTTAATTATGTAAGTCCCTTATTACTTATATAGTTTTATGGTTTTCAAAGTTGGTATTATATAAGGATTTATCTCTACTTCTTGATAATAACTTTTATAAATCGGAGTTGTTGTTGTTTTGTATGCCGGGATCGCATAATCTGGTATTGCACAGGCCTGGAAAGCCTGGTCCTTCGGGACATCTGGGTTCAAATCCCAGTCCCGGCGTAAGACGTTTGGCCAACACCTTTTGATTTTTTGCCTTTAGGCATTTAATATGAAAAAAGGACACTACAACGTCTTTCAAATTTTTTCTTCAAAGGTTTTTTCTCTTTTTTTGTATATTATTCCAATTGGAATTTTTCCTTTTTTTACGTTGTAATCCCATTGATTTACTAAGAAATTAGCTTTTTTCATGTCGCTATTATTGTTTACTTTATACATGAATTTATTTAGTATTCCCATATCTGGATTAAAAATTAAACAATTTTGAATTACATCTATGAAAGAAAAACCTTTATGTTTAATGGCTTGTTCTAAAATCTTTTTAGTGTGTTTCATGTCGTTTGCATCGCATCTTGCTATGAAGGTTGCTCCAGAACCTAGGGCTAGTTTTATTGGGTTTAGTGGTTTATTTTGATTTCCCAATGGTTCTGATTTGGCTGTAAAGCCTAATTGTGAGGTTGGAGTTACTTGTCCGGTAGTTAATGAAAAAGATTGGTTGTTGTGGATTATTAAGGTCATATCTGCATTATATCTTCCTGCACTAATGAAGTGAGATAAACCTTCCGAATAGGTGTCTCCATCTCCACCAAAACCAATCACTTTTAGTTTTGGATTCCCTAGTTTCATACCTAACATTACTGGAAGAACTCTTCCATGCAAACCATAAATTCCGCTCAAATTTACATAGTCAAATATTTTTGCATGACATCCTATCCCAGTTACCATAGAAAAATCTTTATGTTTATATCCTTTTTTTATTAAAGAGGAGATTGCTTCTTTTGCTGATTTCAGAATCATATGATTTGGGCAACCTGGGCACCAGGTATTTGGATTCTTCGTGTTTAGTTTTTTCATTTTAGTTCTTTTCTTAATTCATCACATAAAAATGGCCTTGAGTCATACTTTAGTATCCTATTTTTTATTTTAATTCCAGTTTTCTCTCTTATTATTCTTCCTAGCTGACCTGTTGCATTATTCTCAATTAAAATTACTTTCTTTGCTTTTTTAATTTCTTTTTTAATTTGATCCGACATTGGTTTTATGTATAATACTTGTAGAAATTTGTAATCTAATCCTTCAATTGCATCTAAGATGACTCCTTTTGTTGAACCCCATCCAATGATTAAATTCTTACTGTTTTTTTTGCCATGGATCTTTATCATTTCGTATTTTTTTACATGTGTTTGGATTTTTTTGTATTTTTCTAATCTTGCTTCTGCGTTTTTCTTTACATAATATGCTTCTTCGGTTGTATTTCCGTATTTGTCGTGTTCATAACTAGAAGCTTTTACTATTGTTTTTCCAGGAACTTTTCTTTTTATGTTAAAATTTATTGTTCTGTTGATTTTCCCATTTGTTGAATATTCTGATTCTGCCAAATGTTTATCCGATAGTAAAATTGATAGACAGTTAAACTTCTCTGAGAGGTAAAGGGCTTCGTTCGTTTTTTCTATTGCTTCTATTGGATCTCCAGGAGCTACAACTACTCTTGGAAATTCTCCATGGCCACTCCTTACTGCTATGTTTAAATCTGATTGAGAGGTATAGGTTGGAACTCCGGTTGCTGGTCCTGGTCTTGATGCTAGGTATACTGTTAGAGGAATTTCGGACATCCCCTGTAAACTTATCCCTTCTGTCATCAAGTCGTATCCCCCTCCAGAAGTGCCAATCATTGTTTTTTTACCTGTAAAACTTGCTCCCAGTGCCGAGTTTACTACTGCAATTTCGTTTTCTGGTTGGAAAACTTTATGTTTTGCTTTTCTTGATGCTAATTCGTGTAAGACTCCTGTTGCTGGAGTCATTGGGTATGCTATATATAAGTCTAATTCTGAGTTAATTGCTCCTTGTGCAACTGCTTGTGAGCCTGAGATAATATTTATTTTATTTTTTAGTTTTTTTAGTTTTAATTCTTCTTTTTGAGAATTGTAGCCTTTTTCTGCCGCAATTAAAGAATCTTTATTATTAAACTCTTTTTTTATTTCATCTATTAAACACTTTTTTTCAATTCCTAAAATTTTTATGAAAGCTCCTGCTAAAGCAATATTTATGTTTTTATTTAGTTTTTCAAACTGTTTGAAATCAATAACTCTCCCATTTTTAGTTAGCTCTTTCTTATGTAAGTTTGTTGTTAATTCGTCCATTGCTAGAATATAGTTTATTTTTGATTCACTGCTACTTATTTTCTTATCTGAAATAACTAGTACATTGAAGTTGTGCCCTCCTCTAATTAATGACTGGTAATCTCTATAGTTGAATGTAAAATATCCGTGTTTTTTTAAAACTTCTGAAATTATTTGGGAGATTTTATTAATTCCTTGACCAGCCCTACCCCCCATAAGAACACTTAGCTTCATTGTAATTGTAATTTTGAAAAGTTTAGTATTTAAAATTATCGTATAACAAAATATATAAATCCCAAATTTCAAATTTCATTAAGGTGATAATTTCAATAGCTATAGTTTTATCTATTTTGTTTTTTGTAGTGTTTGGCATTTTAATTTCTAGATTGAAAACTGGAAATAAAAGAATGCAAGAGATTTCTAAATTGATTAGAAAAGGAAGTAATACTTTTTTATGGGCAGAATATAAGGTATTGGCTATCTTTGTTATATTTCTTAGTTTGATTATTGGCTTTTTTAATTTTTATATTGGAATTACATTCTTTTTTGGCTCTTTATTTAGTTTGATGGTTGGTAGAATTGGAATGAATAGATCAACTAAAGCAAATGTTTTGGTTGCTGAAGCTTCTAGAAAAGATATTTTTTCTGCTTTGAAAATAGCATATTATTCTGGATTATTTGCTAGTGTTATGGCTATGTCTTTGGGTTTAGTTGCTATTTCTATTTTGTATACTGTTTTTAGGGATGTTGTTTTATTGTATGGGTTTGCATTTGGAGCTTCTTTAGTTGCATTATTTATGAGAGTTGGGGGAGGCATATTTACCAAGAGTGCAGATATTTCTGCAGATCTAACAGGCAAAATTGAGAAAAACCTCCCCGAGGATGACCCAAGAAATCCAGCGGTGGTTGCAGACTTAGTCGGAGATAATGTTGGAGATGTCGCTGGAATGGCAAGTGATTTATTTGAATCTTTTATTGCGAGTATTGTTGCAGCCATGGTTATTTTGTCTATTTTGGAAATGGATGTTTTGGTTCCTTTGAAGTTAGTTTCCATAGGAATAATTGCTTGTTTGGCTTCTTTATTATTTATACAGTGGAAAGATATAAATAAATCTATTTTGGGCTCGTTGTTGTTTTCTGGAGCTTTAATTTCTTTGTTGAGTTATTTTCTCTTGAGTAGTTTTTTCTTACCTATATTATATGGTTTGTTAGGGGGAATTTTAATTGGATATAGTGTATTTTATTTTACATCTAATAAATTTAGGCCTACTAGGAAAATTGCTGATTCTGCTAAGTCTGGAGCCTCTCTAACAGTCTTAAGTGGGCTTAGTAATGGATTATTTTCTACTATTGCTCCTGTTATTGTTCTTAGTTTAGTAATGATTTTATCTTATTCTCATAGTGAGTTGTTGGGGATTTCTATATCTGCGGTTGCTATGTTAAGTATGCTTGGAGTTGTTTTGGCTTCTACTATTTTTGGAAGTATAACTGATAATGCTTCTGGGATTGCAGAGTTTTCTAATTCTAAGAAGGCTAAGCTTAATTGTTCTAAGCTGGATTCTTTAGGGAATAGTACTGCTGCTATTGGAAAGGGTTTTACTATTTCTTCAGCTACTTTAACTGTTTTATCCCTCTTGGCTAGTTTTGTTTTAATTGCAGAAATTGATGTTATTGATATTTTTAAAATTAATAATATGGTTGCTTTGATTATAGGAGGATCTATTCCTTTCTTGTTTTCATCTTTTTTGATTAATGCGGTTCGTAAGGTTTCTTCTGTTTTAGTTGAGGAAGTAAGAAAACAATTTAGAAGTAAGAAAAAACCTGATTATGAAAAAATCATTAAACTATCTACTCTCGGTTCAATAAGACAAATGCTAATTTCGGTTTTAGTTGTTATTATTTTAGTTTTTTTAGTTGGTTTTTTGCTTGGCGTTGAATCTTTAGGGGCAATGATTGCTGGGAGTGTTGTTTCTGCTTTCTTGTTAAGTATTTTTATGACGAATGCCGGAGGGAGTATGGATAATGCTAAAAAATTAATTGAAGAGAGCAAATATGGGAGTAAGGAACATAAAAATTTAATTATTGGTGATGGAATTGGAGATCCATTAAAAGATACTGCTGGACCCTCATTAAATATTTTGATTAAGTTGATGGCCATTTTATCTTTATTGTTTGTTTTGTTAATATGAAGTATGTCGTAAAAAAAGGAAAAAAGTACTATCCAAGTAAGGAAATGAAAAAAATAGCTTGGGTTAACTCTGATTCTATCTATAAAGAAGCGGATAAAAATCCGGTTAAATTTTGGGAGGAGTTAGCGAAGCAAGGAATCTATTGGAATAAACTTTGGGATAAGGCTTACGAGGAGAAACTACCCTATTTTAAGTGGTTTAAGGGAGGAAAATTGAATGTTAGCTATAACTGCTTAGATAGACACCTTAAAACTAGAGGAGATAAAGATGCAATTATTTTTGTTCCTGAATCTACTAAAGAGAAAACTCAAAAAATTAGTTATTTAGAATTGTATAAGAAAGTAAATGCATTTGCGAATGTTTTGAAAAAATTTAAGGTTAAAAGAGGAGACGTGGTTACGATTTATTTGCCATTAATTCCAGAGGTTATAATTTCTATGCTGGCGTGTGCGAGAATTGGGGCTGTGCATTCTGTTGTTTTTTCTGCCTTTTCTGATGAAGCTTTGAAGATAAGATTAAAGGATGGGAAAAGTAAAATATTAATTACTTCTGATGGGTATTTTAGAAAGGGAAAGAAAGAGGATTTATTAAAAAAAGTTAAAAGTGGGATAAAAGGGACTAATGTAAAGAAGGTTATTGTTGTTAATAAATTAAAAAGGAAAATAAAATATGATAAAAAATTTGTCTCCTTTGGGAAAGAAATGAAAAAAGTTGATCCTCACTGTGAGCCAGAGGTTATGAAGTCTGAAGATGCTTTGTTTATTTTATATACGAGTGGTACTACAGGAAAACCTAAAGGGATTATGCATGATAGTGGAGGCTATATAACTAATGCGTATTGGAGTACTAAATGGAATTTTAATCTACATGAAGGGGATGTGATTTGGTGTACTGCAGATGTTGGTTGGATTACTGGGCATACATACGCTTGCTATGGTCCTTTGAGCCTGGGAGGAACGTTGGTTCTGTATGAAGGTGCTTTAGATTATCCTCAGCCAGATAGGTGGTGGAAAATTATAAAGGAAAATAATGTGAGTGCATTTTATACGGCTCCAACAGCAATTAGGATGTTTATGGGGCTTGGAGATAAATGGATTAAAAAATATAGTTTAAGTTCTTTGAAAGTATTGGGGAGTGTTGGTGAACCAATTGATAGTGATGCGTGGAATTGGTATTTTAAGAATGTGGGAAAAAGTAGGTTACCAATAATTGATACTTGGTGGCAAACTGAGACGGGAAGTAATATGGTAAATGCTTTGCCTGGAGTTGGTCCATTTATTCCTGGGGTTGCTGGAAGGAGTTTTCCTGGAATTAGACATACTATTGTGAATGAAAGAGGTAGAAAATCTAAAAAAGGTTTTTTAGTTCAATTAAGTCCCTTTGCTCCTGGAATGTTGCAAGGGATATTTAGGAATAAGAAAAAATATAAAGAAACCTATTGGAAGAGATTTAAGGGAAAATATGACACTAGTGATGGAGCATTTTATTATGATAAAGAAAATATTCGTATAACTGGGAGAGTTGATGATGTTATTAAGGTGGCCGGCCATAGGCTAAGCACTGCTGAGATGGAGAACTCTATTAATGGGGATGCTATCGTTAACGAATCTGCAGTGGTTGGAATTCCTGATAAAATTAAGGGGGAGGTTCCTATTGCTTTTGTTGTTTTGAAGAAGGAAAGAAGGAGCAAGGAAGTTGTTGATAGATTAATCAAGAAGGTTAGAAAAGATATTGGTCCAATTGCTGGGTTAAAAAAAATTTACTTTATTGATGATTTACCTAAGACTCGAAGTGGAAAAATAATTCGTAGAATGTTGAGGAATTTGCTGACTGGTGAAAATTTAGGGAGTATTAGTACTTTGTCAAATCCAAATTCTCTTAATAAGATAAAAGAAGAACTTGTAGGGAAAGATTTATAAAATATTAAAATAAAATATGATTATGTTAAATGGAAAGGTTGCAATTGTAACAGGTGGTACTGAGGGAATTGGTAAGGGGATTGCGGATAAATATGCTGAGTTGGGTGCCAAGGTTGTTGTTTGTGCAAGAAGAAAGAAAAAAACAAAACATTATTTTGTTAAGTGTGATGTTTCTAATTCGGAAGAAGTTAAAAATTTAGTTAAAGAAACAATAAAGAAATATAAGAAAATTGATATATTGGTTAATAACGCCGGAATTTTTCCGTTTGTTCCGTTTCCAAAAATGACGTTTGATCAGTGGAGGCAGGTTTTATCTGTTAACTTAGATGGTATTTTTAATGTTACTAGTCAAGTTTTACCACATATGATAAAAAGAAAATATGGAAAAATTATTGGTATTGCTTCTATTGCAGGTGCAAAAGTTGGATTTCCTAACTTAGTTCATTATTGTACTTCTAAAGGAGGAGTGATGGGATTTACAAGGGGGGCTGCCTTGGATTTAGCTCCCTATAATATAAATGTTAATGCAATAGCTCCGGGCGCAATAAAAACCCCTGGAATTGTTAAGGGCTTAGACAATAAAACTAGAGCAGGCCTTATTCAGGCGATTCCTGAAAAAAGAATGGGTAAGCCGAGAGATATTGCTGAAACTGCTGCCTTTTTGGCTTCAGATGCTTCTGCATATATAACTGGCCAGACGATTGTTGTTGATGGCGGATATACTGATATGTAAATTTGTTATAGAAAGGTTTTTATATTAATTTTATTTAGGAAATGCTATGGATATAAGAAAAATTATTATTATTCTTGTTATTGGAGCATTATTTGCATTTTTTGTTAATTCTTTAATTGAGGCTGTTTATCCGAGCCCTGAATATGATGATTATTGTGAGGAATTTAATAGACCTTATGAGTTAAAAGAAGAAAATGTTGATGAAGAAGCATGGAATCAATGTCAGGAGGAGTATGATTCTGCTAGAGAGAAGTATAATTTAGTTGTTTTCTATGTCTCTGCTATTTTTGGAATGTTGGCCATTATTGTAGGTTTGTTCTTGCCTTTTGAAAGGGATGATTTAAATCAATGGATTGGTTCTGGATTTATGTTAGGAGGATTTTTTACTTTGTTTATTGGCACTATTAGGGCATATGGAGATTTACATAGAATTGTTAGGCCAATAATTCTTTTAGTTGAGTTGTTAATTGTAATTTATGTGGCGTATAAGAAGATAGGTAAGAAGTGAAATGGCATTATTAAAAGTAAAACCAGTTAAAGTAATTTGTAGGAATTGTAAGGGTGAGGCTTTTGCTGATGATTTTAAGTTGAATAATTTGAAAGGTATTATGGTTTGCCCGAATTGTGATAAGAAGCCTTCTTTAGGATTGATTAATGAAACTGTTTCTGAGAATGGGGTTTCTGCAAAGCCTGCTGGATGGGATGAGGTTGATGATTATTTGGAGAAAGTTGTTAAAGTTAAGGAAGAGTCTTTTGTTCGGGGGGAAAGTTCTGGTGAACATGTTTTTTATGTTTGTAAGAAATGTGAATATAATTTTAGATATAATACAATTAAGAAATATCCTCAAGTTTGCCCTTCTTGTGGTAGAAATGTTGATTGTTAAGTTTTTAGATTTGATTTATTTCTCTTGAACTCTATACCCTTCAAGTATAGATTCAATTCTTTCTTCTGACCCACTAGAATCATCACCTAAAACTAAACTTCTTAAACCATCTTCTGTGATCCATGGTTCTTTAACTTGCCTAGCAATCCAAATTTTTCCATGCCGTACTTGCTCATAACCTTGGATACCGGTGTTTAAAATCTCTCCTTCTTTATAAATAGCTAAACTACCATGGAACAGAATTTCCCTTTTTTCTTCACCATTAAATGCCCCCCCTATATCAAAACCAGTTGAACCCAAGTGGGAAACATCAGCTAAATATTTTACAGCAGAACCAATAATTCTGAAATGACCAATAGTTTCATCAAGTGTGTCAAGCCCAATTTGTTCAATTAATTTAGTGGGATGTTCATTTATATCAATTATCTCGTAACCTCCAATCTCCTTTGGGGGAGACTTCCATGGTATAATAGAATCATAAAGAAATATTGCTGCTTTTTCTTCTACCATTTTAAATATAATCTCTATGTTTTTTATCTAATTGCTCTTTAAAGTTTTCTTCGAAGAATTTTATCATTACGTCATTACCAGCTTTTTTATATGCGGCTAGGGCATCTTTTACAATGCCTCTTCTTAGTAATTCGTCTCCAATTAGATTTATTTTTACTTTATTATTCGCCAATTCATAGGCTTTTAGAGCTAGAGGTAAGAGATTTTGAGTTTTGCATAAATCTCCAGTTTTTATTAATTTTTCAGTGTTGTTTATTACTGAAAATACTTCTATTGCTAGTTCATAATTTTGCCTTTCTAAGCAGTATTCTCCTACTTTATTTAGCTTATCTGGGTCCTTTAGAGCAATAAAACCTTTAATTGCCTCTGTTAGGTGGCCTTCGTGCAGGCATTTTTCTGCTGCTTTTTCTAGTCTGTGATAGTCTTCTGCTAGTATATATGCATCTATTGCGTGATTATATAGTGCTAATCTGAAGTTTTGATCCCCTACTTCAACTAGTTTTTGTTTATTTTTTGTATATTTGAATATTTTTAGAGCTTCGGAGGTTCTTCCTCTTTTTAGATATTCATCTCCTGCTGCTGTTAGGAGCTTCATCTTTGTTTCATCATCAAACATGCTTAAATCTAGGTTTTCTAAGCCTTTTTTTAGTAGAACTGGGATAATTTGTCTAAATTGATTTTCGTCTTCTTTATCGTGTTCATCTATCATTCTTGGTATCTCTTTTCTTATTTCTTCCATTTAGAAGTAGACTTTATTTGGATATATAAAGTTTTATATAGTGGATGATATTGCCTGTTTATGTGAATTCTAAAGGAAATAGTTTGGATATGGCGTATTTATGTAATTTGGCACATAATGCTGTCAATGAACATAGGGCATTTGAAGAATTACCATCACTAGTTATTGATATTAAAAGAGTACAAAATATTAGAGACCATTTCGAACATGGTGCCAAGTTAGATGGATTTCGTAGTGATTATGCTCAACTAGGATATATTGTAGATGTTGAGGAAGGTATGCCTAGACAAGAATTTATTAGAAGGTGTTTTGATCAACTTGGTAGATTTGAAAAAGATTTGCTAAATCCAGAGTTTTCTATTGAAGCGATTTACGCAAGATTAGAACAATCAAAAATATCCCTTTATCATTTCTTGTATTCTTAAGCCAGCCTATTCTCTTCTTGATATTCCCTTTGAGGTCTTTCTGAACTATCTTTAGTCTGTTTCTCGGCTTCTTCCTGAGCTTTTTTAGCCTCTGCCTCTAAGTCAACCCCTAATTTCTTAAGCTCTTCCATATGCATTTGGATAAATTGGTCAACAACTCCGATCATTTTTACTAGTTCTTGTCTTTCTTTAGATAAAGTAGAAAGTGCGCCTTTATGAAATCCGATTATTTCTTCGTTTGCCATTTTTTTAGTTAAATTTGGAAATTTGTTTTATTATAGCTTGTGTTATAAAATCTTGTTCATCTGTAAACATTTTAGTTTCTTCAACTACCTTTCTTATGTTTTCTACTAGTTGCTTTGGTAGTTCTATTTTCTCTATTTCCAATTTTTTTCCTCCAATCTTTTTGTTTTCTCCTATACTTTATAAATATATTTATTGCTGCTATTAGTATTGAAATTGCTGCCAGTATTACTATGATTGTTATTAGTGTAAATGGTAGTGGATTTTCTTCTGTTGGTTCAACTTTTTTTAGTAGTTGAACTAATTCTGAAGAAGAGATTGTTTCTTGACCTGGATAAGTCAAATAACAATTAAGAACGTATGTTCCTGCAGTTGTATTTTTTGGGAACTGTAATTCTCTGTTTATTGAAGTTTGTAAATCTACAGCTAGAGTTTCGGTGAAGTAATCAAGTTTATTTTTTTCAAAGTCTTCTAAAGAACATTCTAAGAAAATATCAACTGGCCTTAGTGTACCAAAGTTGTATAAAACTATATTTGTTTTTACTTTTTCTTCAACGAAAACTTCATCTGATTTGTCATCCAAAAATACTTTAATATCAAATAAAGGTTCTTTCTTTGGTTCAAGACATTTTTCATCTTCACAAGAATATTCGCAATTTTCTAGCACTATCCATCTCCCATTTTGACATCTCATCAGATAGTCCCCTAAACAAATTAATGTATTTCCAGAACATTCTGATGAGAGGGGAGAGGAATCTTCCTCCTCCTCAACTTGTTGTTCTGTAATAAATTGCCATGTGTTGCTTGAGGTTTCACCATATCCATCTTTTGCTATGATTTTCCAGTAGTATGTTGTTGAGTAGTCTAGGTTTGTTGTTGGAGTGTATGTTGTTTCTGTTTGATTTTGAGAGACTAGATTTGTTGGAGTTGGATTTGTGCCTAGGTAAACGTCATAAGTCATGTCTTGGTTATTTATATCAGAACCTTGCCATGAAAGTTCTTGGGTTATAGGCGCATTAGACTCTTGATCTTGTGGCGATAAAAGAATTATTTCTGGAGGAGTGTTACACACTTCCGGTATAGGAACACACCTTTTTTCACAAGAAGACCCTGGACTAAATTGGATTGGCGGGCTTTTCAGTGGTTGATCTTTATCATTTCCACCAGCTTCTTCTATCTCTGGTTCTATAAAACATTCCCTTGTCTGGAACATTTCCAATTCCTCGCATAACTGTGCTCCGCAGCCCAAATCTTCCCACTCTGTACACGTTCCGCATTCTATTGGGGGTGCCAGTTGTGGTTTTGGAGTAAAGTAAATTAGTGAAGCTAGAACTAGAACTATAATTAAAGCTATTATCACCTCTTTTTTTATTCTCATTTTAATAAAACGGCCATGCGGAGTGACCATACTGTATTATTAAATCGAATTTTAAATCTTTTAAACCTATTGATGTATCACAAGCTCCCCAACAGGAACCTAGCCAGATTACTATTTTGGCCTCTGTGTTTTTTTCTAAGTATTTAGTTATTTCAGTAGCTTGTGGTTTTAACCCGTCAGGTAATTGTAAGCATACTAGTTTTGCTTTTTCTTTGTTTATTTTTTCTGTTAGTTTTTTAAGTTCTAAGTTGTATTTCATTTAATATTTAGGTAGAGTAAAGTTTTTTAAAGGTTTTTGTATTAGTATATTTAAATGATTGTTAAAAATCCAAATAAAATTGATAAGGTTGCTGTAGGTTGTATCCTTGTCTATAATGATAAGTTTTTATTGGTTCATAGAACAAAAGATAGATTTTGGGGTAGCGTTGCTGGAGATATTGAAGGAAATGAGACAGTAAAAGAGTGTGCCAAAAGAGAGGTTTTTGAAGAGTTAGGGTTTAATTTGGAATTGTCTTTTTTTGATAAAACCTACCATGATTACTCTGGAGAAATTGTTGAATATGATATTTTTTATCATATTTTTAAGGAAGATCCCTCTGAAAAAATAAAATTGGCTGAGGCAGATGAATTTGGATTTTTTTCTTTTGAGGAAGCCTTAAAATTAAATTTATTTGAAGATGAAGATTATTGTTTGGAGTTATTTAAGAATGAAAAGCTTTAATGAAAGAATTTATGAGGTTTGTAGGAAAATTCCTTCTGGGAGGGTTAGTACGTATAAAGAATTGGCTAATGCCTTGAATTGCAAGGCTTATCGTGCTGTTGGGAATGCAATGAATAAAAATCCTTATGCTCCTGAAGTTCCTTGCCACCGGGTCGTTTCATCTGATGGGGGGATTGGTGGTTTTGCTTCTGGTTCTAAAAATAAAATTAAGATGTTAAAAGAAGAGAATGTTTTTGTTGTTGATGGTAAAATAGTTGATTTTGAGAAGAAGTTATTTAAATTTCATTAGCTTTCTTCGTATTCTGTTTCTTCGATTATTATTGATACAGGCATGAATCTTTCATCTATTCTATCTCTAAATTCTTCTAAGTCTCTACTTGTTCCTCTGTACCAGCTTGCTTGATCAATTAGAAATATACCTTCTTTATCGGGAGACCAGAGTACATTCCAGTGGGGGGCGGAATCACTAACTACCCACCCTCCCTTATATGCAATTTCTAGCTGTTCCCAATACATTTCTTCTGCAAAATGTAATTGTTCTGAACTTAAGTTGGAACTTCTTATTGAACATCTATGCTCTCTCCTCTCTGGCCATGAGTCCAGTTCTGGTATCTCTACTCCATCATTAATATTTTGCATTACAAGAGTGTACGAAGGTAGCTCTGAATGTGGCAGATCCGACTTGTCTTCTGGGGCTTTTTTGGGATATATACTTGGAAATAATGCAATTGGTCTAGGAATTGCCATGCCTCTGTTGTAACAGCTTTCTGCTGCTGCAAATTGGGAACATGCTGCATGGCATGCAGTAGTTTGATCTCCAGTGAATAATTTGGCCACTAGATTTTTATTTAATCTAAAAACAAATCCATCGCTTCCGATAGATATTGCACTAGGATTGTATGACAGTTCACTAAACCTATTTGCCAGAGATCTTTTTAGTTCATTCATTTTTCTATAAATGATTAATGGGTTTTATTTATAAATGTTACTATTTGGTAGGGGCTAATATTCTTCAAGAATTAGTTGTCTTTTGTAGCGTTAATTCAAATAAATCTGTTAAATTTAATTCTAATGCAGCTATTGGAGTTTCTAAAGAAAAATTCTCAAGAACTTGGGGGTATATTTCTCCAATGAATGCTATTCCTTTTCCCTTGCAATAAACTCTTCCAACTCTTCCAGGAATAAAAGAACCGTGTTCTGCTTCTTTTATTTCATAAGTTAAATCTAAAGAGTTAAATATTACATCTAAAATTTGTTTTATATCTGTAAAAGTTACTTTTGGATAAGCTAATAAAACTCCAAGTCTAGTTTTTTCTTTTTCTCCTACGAAAACACTTCCAGCTTCGAATATTTTTTGAGGGTAATCATAATGTTTATTATTTTTTAAGACTTCCAATAGTGAAGGAATCATCCAAGTTCTTAATACATCATAATCTTTATTTAATGCATTTGCAATTTCTGCCAACTTTAAATTTTTTATGTTCATGAGTTTTTCTTGAGAATTTTTATTTGTTAAATTATAGGTATTAGTTTCTATTAATCCTAAGTTAGCTAGAATATTACAAATTTTATTTCTGAATACTTCGAATTCTGACTCTTTTGCTATTGTTGAGACATTTGGTATTTCTGGAACAAAATTTTCATAACCGTAAGCAATTGCTATCTCTTCAATTAAATCTATTTCAGATAAGATGTCTGTTCTATAAGCAGGAATTGAAGCATTTCCATTGGAATAAGTAATTCCCATTTTTTCTAGAAGTTTTTTTATTTGTGTTTCATTTAAAAATAATCCGAGTCTTTCTTCAACATAACTTTTATTTAATTTTAATTTCTTTTGTTCTAAATTTGGATAAGAAACATTATCAACTTTTACTTCATATATTTTTCCTCCTCTATCTGCTAGCGATGTTGTTACTATATTAAGGGCCTGTTCGCACGCTTCTAAGCTAGTTCCAGTTACATCTATGAATAAATCTTTAGTTTTTTCATCTACTTTTGTTTCTTCTGAATTTATTATTGGAACTAAGGCTAGGACTTGTTTATTTTTATCTAGCCATATTGGACATTCTTTGAATTTTTCTAAAGTAAATGCATAATCTCTTCCTTTCGGATGTTTTTCTAAAATTTGAGATATTGTTAATTCTTTTTTAAATTCTAGTGGAATAAATTTGAAGTCTTTTGGTTTGGTTGTGTATGTTAGGGGAAATTCAAATTTGTTTAAATCGTAAACTCCAATGGAAACTTTTTTTCTATTTCTTCCATGGGATGCATGAAGCTTTTCTTGGACCTGCATTAAAGATTTAATTGTATTGTTATCTAATTTTATTCCTTTTACAACTGCGTTAACAGCAAAAGGTCTTACTTTTTTTACTTTTGCATCTTTTTTTGATTTGTATGAAGATTTGTTTACTTTGTATTCTCTTGATTTTTTTACCCCTATAAATGACCCCAGTGCTCTTGCAAATCCTTCTGTTGATAACATATCTGGTCGGTTTGGAAAGATTTCCACCTCTACCTCATCTTTAGTTACCTTTTCTAAATCAGTTCCTAGCATAGAGATTCTATCCTTTAGAGTTTCATCAGGAATCGTTTTTCCCATTAGTTTGAATAGGTCCTTTTTATCTATTGTTATTGTAGGCATTTTAAATCCACTCTTTAATCTCCCTTAGTTGTTTCAAATCATTTTTGTATAAGTCTCTAATGTCTTTTATTTTATAATAACTCATTAATATTCTATCGAATCCTGGGCCCCAAGCAAGAACTGGGACGTCTTTTCCCATTAAAGGTTTTACAACTTCGGGTCTGAAGATGCCTGCTCCGCCTAACTCGATCCAAGTTTTTTTCTCTGGAACATAAACATCAATTTCTACTGAAGGTTCTGTGTATGGAAAATAAGCTGGTCTAAATCTAACTTTTTCATATCCCATTTTGTTAAAGAATTGTTTTAGATATCCAAGCAAATGTTTGAAGTTTGCTTTTGGGTCTATTACAATTCCTTCTGTTTGGTTGAATTCGAATAGGTGACTCCAGTCTAGAGCCTCGTTTCTATAATTTCTCCCTAGAGCAAAATATTTTTTTGGAAGGTCGGACTCCTTTAAATTAGCTATAGTTTGAGCTGATAAAACTGTTGTATGGGTTCTTAATACTGGTTTTTTTGCTTCTTTTTCATCCCACTCATAATTCCAAGATGATTCATGCTGTTTTTTTACTTTGTTTACTAAAGTTTTATTTGGTAATTTTGAATTTCCTTTTAAGAAAAAAGTATCCTGCATCTCTCTAACAGGATGATCTTGGGCAGTAAATAAAGAATCAAAGTTCCAAAAAGAACTATTTATTATGGATCCTGTCATTTCTTCGAAACCTAAATCTAGCCATATCTGTTTAGCATGTTGTTTTGCTTGATTTACAAAATGTCTTTTTCCTGAAGTTATTTTTGGAACATTAATTTTAATATCATAACGTCTAAATTTCTTATTTTTCCAGGATTTAGATTTTAACATTGCAGGAGTCAGAAGTTCTATTGAATCATTATTTAACTTTTTATTTGCTAGCCGTTTTCCTAGGTCCGTTAGAATAATTTCTCTTTCTGTTTTGGTATCTATTTTTACTAGTTGTTTTCTCTTTGATAATCTCTTAAATATATTTTTTTCTTCATTTGTCAGTTGTTTTTTTGGTTTGACTAGGGATTCTATTAATTTCTGTTCTGGTATATCTAGTGATAATAATCTTAAACCTGTTTTTGTTATGGAAATTCTCATGCCTTCCTTTATTATTATTGCCGAGAGTTTTTTTAGTTCTCCTATTGAAATGTTTGCTTCTTCGTTTTGTAAACTTGAAATTTCTTTTATTTCATTTAGTGAAAGCTCTTTATCTTTTATTGCTTGTAAGAATTGGAGTTCTGGAAGTTTTTTTTGAGCGTAGTTTTTTCCGTTTTTATCTAAAGAATAAATTTCTGTTTGTTTCTTTGTTGTCTTGATTATATTTTTGTTTTCTAACCATTGTAGTGCCCTTATGATTTCAACTTCTGATAAATTAGAATTTTTTTGTAATTCTGTTAGATTTTTTGAGTTTTTTAAATAAGGTAAGACTTTTCTTTCTAGGGGATGTAATGTTTCTAATAAATGATTTATGTTCATAAGTGTCTTAGAGAATAATTTGTTTAAAAATGTTTAGTTTTTTGGTTTAATATGCTTACCTGGCGTAATGTGTTTATATTCCCCATGGCCTGCGGTAAGCTCTAGCATTTGAGATCTTACATTATCTTCTTGTTTACAAAGGTCCTTAAACCTTTTTTTTCTATTGTTATAGACTGCTGATAATTTTTGTTCGTGTACTCCTTTTAAAAGTCTAAACCCTTTGTATATTCTGTCAAAATATTGTTCTTGATCATAATCTCTCCTCTGCTCAAATTCATCGATTTCTCTATCTATTTGCCCTTGGAACCTTCTCCATTCTTCTGACCACCTTATTCCTTCCCAATCAAAATCTTCTGGTATTACTCCTTCTGGAAGAGGGGATTCTGATTTTTCATCTAAGGTATATTGACTAGCCTCATTTTCGTACTCATCTAAAGCGTTATCAGACCTTAGTGTCCTTCTAAGAACTTCTATATATTCATTTAGCGCGCTATCACTTTTTTCTCCCAAATCCTTGCTAAGATCAGTTAAGATAGTTTCTAATTTATTTTCTTTTTCAAGTTTGTTAGATTTATCTGTTTTAAAAAATAATTCTAATCTGATACTGTCTCTATTGCCTGGCTCGGATTGACATAGTCTAGGATAGACCGTTGGAGTCGCACCTGAAAAATTTGATTCTATACCTGATATGTAATTATCACAAAATTCAGTTAATTCTTCTTCTGAATGGAATGCACTTCGTGCAATAGTTAAATACAAGGAGTATGAACTTCCATCTTTGGTTGGCTTTATTTCATAACCTCCGGAAACTGCTTTAGAATATACTTTTTTGGAAACATGTCTTGGTCTTTTCATTTTTCTTTGTCCTTGTTGAGGCTAAAAATATCCTTTCCATCTAAGGGAGATATATGTCTAGAGATAATGATTTTTTTAATCTTTCCTCACGTGAGCTTGGAGAATTTATTGAGGAGGAGTAGTATTCATCCCAGTCTCTTCTTAATACATCCGTTGGATGGTACAATTCAGAAGGTCCTAGTGAGCTTAAACCCGTTGGGTCATAGAAAATTCCAGATAATTCTTCTCTTAATTTTTTTTCATCACACATTTTATTTTAGAGTTATGTTAACCATACTATTTAAAGCTTTCACGAAATATGGACTTGTTACCCAGATTCCTAAATCTTCTTTATCTTTAACATCATCTGTTAACATGAAAAGTAATTCTTTGTTGTCTACCAAAACGAACCTTGAATTTATTTCAGGCACAATTTTAGTTTGAATTGTAGTTTCTTGGTGTGTTACTTTTTCTGGAGTTATTATTTTTACCTTTACTCCCTTGTCTTTTAATTTTTTGAATAAAAATCTGAAATTTTCAAACTTTCTTTCAAAGCCTGCTTTTGTAGTTGAGATAACAACTGATTTTTCAGCAGATCTTAACATTGTTTCCATTTGATTATAGATGTTTTTTCTTCCTTTTATTGAAGATGTTATATTTGTTGGATCAACGTTGTCAATTCCTTGCGTGAATAGTTTTGTTAAATCCCCGAATATATCTGTATTTTCTAAATCTGCAATTATACCTATTTGTTCGGTTGCTTTAGATTGTACATCTTTTTTAACTCTATTAATTATTTCTTTAGGTTCAACTGCCAAATACTTTATTGGTTTGTCTAGCTTCATTACTATGAAACCTTTCTTTTCTAAAGATTCTAGAATGTCATAAGCTCTTGATCTTGGAACATTACCTATATCTGATAATTCTCCTGCTGAAGCCACTCCTTTGCTTAATAAGGCAGTCCAGATTTTAACCTCGTATTCATTTAGATTAAATGCTGATCTTAATTTTTTTAGGAATTGTGAATTTAGTATCATTTTATTGTATCTTTAGGGTTCTTAGGGTGTTTATAAAGCTTTTGCTTTTTTGTAATTGGGTGGTAGTAAAAGAAGTTATAATCGTGGGGGATCTCTTTCTGCCCTTAGTAGTGCTGCTTCTACATTATACTCTAGTTGTTTTTGTATGAGTCTTTGATGATCTGGGGTTCCTGGTTTTAATCTATTTCTATGAATTCTTGCCCTTGTTGCTTCTGCTCTCAAATCTCCTATTCTTAGTGACATTTCCAAAAGCTCGTTTTCATCTATAACTCTTCTTTTAGGGAAACTTTTTTGCAATCCTTGACCTAAACTTTGTAGCTGTGCAAAAATACGTTTGTATGTAGGACCAAAATCTATAACAAGCTCACTTTTATACGGGGTAGGCCTTATGATATTGTTATTCTCAGTAGAATACTTTTTAAATAGATGCTCTATGATATTGTTATTCTCAATAGAATATATATTTTTAATTTTATTCTTTCCTAAGTTTTCGTAAAAGTTTTCTTCCATTTTTCTAAATTTTATAGGTTTATTTTACTTATAAATCTTTTGTTTTATGTAATTAAGAAGTAGTAAACTATTTAAGAAATGGGTATTCTTTGTCTCTTTTATACCTAAGTAATAATATATTTAAAGTATAACCTTCTAGATCTAATGATCTTCTTAAATAGTCTGGAGAATCTAGTCTTAAGGTATTTCTATAGGCGAGAACAGAGTTTCTATCCACTATTAAATCTCCAATTTTTTGGGAATATTCTATTATGGATTCTATTTCAGATAGGAACCTTTTATTTATTTCATTTATCTCTATCTCTGTATTTCCCCAATATTTGGTAGTCGACCTCAGATTTGCCTTGTTTGATCTTCTCTTTGCTCTCTGTTTTCTTTTTCGCCCGCCCATGTTATATCTAAAGTGAGAGATTTGTAGAATTTATAAATATTTATTGTTTCAAGAATTTGTTTAATTGTTTTTTTGCCTTTTCTCTCTCTTTTTGATGTTCTTTTAAGAAGTTTTGAGCTTTTTTTATTGTATATTCTTTCAGTTCTGAAGTTAACATTTTTCCGGAGCTATAGTCTTTGTGTATTTTTTGTAATTTTTTTTCGCTATCCTCTAAGAATAAATTTAGATACTGAAAACATACATCTACATCTGGATTTCCTCCGTGTTTTTTGTGTTCTTCTATTGTTTCTTTTCCTCCTGAGAAAGCCCTTTTTAGTTTTTTTTCAATTTCTTTAGGGGAATCTGTTGTGTAGATTGCTGAAGATTCATCTGAAGCAGACATTTTTGCTTTTCCTTGTAAGGAAGGCATAAATTTTGACATAATTGATCCTGGTTTTTCTAATTTTAGTTTGTATGCTACGTCTCTTGATAATTTTATGAAAACATCTTGGTCTATTCCAACTACAACTAATGAAGGAAGTTTGTATTTTTGAGTTGGGTATAAAATATGAGAGGCTTGCATTGCCGCATAGAAAGATTGCCCTATATTTTTATCGTTAGTTAAACCTAATGCTGCCTTTACGGTCCCATATGTCATTGCTTTTGAAGATTTTATTGCTAGGTTGTAGATATCTTGATTCATATTGGTAAAGTCAAATAAGAATTCTGTTTTTTTTGGATTGAACCCTAGAGCTATTAGGTCTAAAGCATTTTCATAAGCTAGTTTTTGAGTTTCTTCTAGAGTTAGATTTTTGTTTACTAAGAATTTTTCATCGTCGGAAAATGGAATAAAAACGAAGCAGTTGAATTTGTCTTGCATTTCTTTTACAAATTTGAATGTTAATAAGTGTGCGATGTGCATTTTATTTGAAGGCCCCCTTCCTGAAACTATTGCAAATTTTCCTTTTGTTATTTTATCTAGGTCTCTGTGAGAGAAGAAATAATCTTTTTCTATTAACCTTACTCCTTTAAATTTTTTCTTTAGTGAGGCATCTATTTTCGATGCTCCGAACTCTTTGATTACTTTATTGTAATCTACTTCTCCTTCCACTTTATATGGAGTGATTCCCATATGATTATTTTTAGAATTAGGTTATTTAAAGATTTCTAATATATCTTGACAGCTTGCCACGTACAGACACAAGTTTTATATACAAATTAGCCCATTAATTAGATATGAAAAAGGGATTTAGATTTGTTGATTTGGTTATGATGATATTGCTTGTTTTACTTGTTGTGTGGTTTTTTCTTATGGTTTTTGGAGGCGGAATAAGATGATATCTGTGGAAAAAATATTGTATTGGTTACTTGGCTTGTTTGTTGTTTACCTAATAATTGAAATAATAAGAAAAATGTTTGGTGGCAGTTTAGGATTTGAGGAAATTGTTATTGGTCTGTTGATAGCTAATTTAGGATATGTTTTCTACTTGCAAAGAGATATGAGTAAAATAGATTCTAAAATCTCTGGCCATATTGGTTGGCATAAAGGAAAAGGAGATTCTGATTGAATAAAAATGAGGCTAGAGGGATTTGAACCCCCATCGGTCGGGTTCTCCAGAAAAATTGTTGGAGCCGACTACTCTACCAGATTAAGCTATAGCCTCCTAATGTAAAAAATAAGAAGTATTTGTGTTTATTAAGTTTACTCTTTACGTCTTCTCTTTTTGATTTCTTTGTCTTTTTCCTCAATGCTTTTTAGAACTGCTCTTAAATATTTGGCCTTATCTTCGTCTGAAAGTCCTGTTTTTGAGGGTTCTGGCAAGTTCTCCTCTTCTTTATCGGCATACATATCAACTAAATAGTTTAATAATTTCCTTTCGGATTTGTCTTTTGCCAGAATAATAGAAATTGCAATTGCAAATCCTATGGCAATTCCTGCTAAAAAAGTAAGGATGTAATCGATTGTGAAGACTTCTATCATAAAAGGGGGAGTTAATTGATTTTTTTAAAGGTTATTATTCTAGAAGAGTAAGTAAAAACATTACAAATATTCCTAAAATTATACCAAATGAGTGTAAAATTATTGTTGATTTTGATGTTTCTTTGTGCAATTCTGGTATTAAATCTGAAGATGCTATATACAAAAACCCTCCCGCCGTTATTGGAATTATAAAAGATGTAAAATTATCTATTAATGGTCCTATTAAAATTACTAAAATGGCTCCTAAGAAGGCTGACAAGGAAGTTAAAAAATTAAATAAAATCGCTTTCATCTTTGAAAATCCCGAGTGAATTAAAATACCAAAATCTCCTATTTCTTGGGGAATTTCATGGAATAATACTGCTATGGTTGTTGCAATTCCTAGAGGAATATTTACTAAGTAAGAACCTGCTATTAGAATTCCGTCTAAAAAATTATGGAAGGAATCCCCTATTAAATTCATTGTTGCTAATGGTTTGTTATGAATTGAGCAATCTTGATCGTGGCAGTGGTGCCAGTGTAAAACTTTTTCAATTATAAAGAATATTAAGATTCCTGTTAAAATATAGAATGCGGTTTTTATTGTGTAATTTATTTCAGGAAGTAAATGTAAAAATACATCTCCTAGTAAGGCACCTGCTGCGAAGCTAACTAAGAGGAGTAAATGTTTTTTTATTTTTAACACTAGAATTCCTATTAGAGAGATTAAACTTACTATTAATATGCTTAGTAAGATGTAAGTTGTTGTCATTTAGTAATTTTATAGATAGCTATTTAAATACATTTTCTTTTATGTGGTTATGAAGCACACTTTGAAGATTACTATAATTTTGGCTGTTTTGTTTTTATTATCTCATTTAGTTGGATTATTTGTTGTTAATCAATATACTTCTGTGGAACTTCCTTATGGTATTGAAAGGCCTGTTTTTGATGGAGGGTCTAGTTATGCCCCTTTATTGGTTTCTATTTTAATTGCTTCTTTGTTGATTATGATGATAATTAGGTTTAATGCTGTTAGAGTTTGGAAAGTTTGGTTTATTTTTGCTACAATTTATTTGTTAGGGATTGCATTCACTTCTTTTGTTACTTCTTTGGTTGCTTTGTTTCTTGCTATAGTTTTAGGGCTTTTGAAATTTTATCGGTCTTCTGTTATTATTCATAATTTTACTGAATTATTTGTTTATTCTGGCATTGCTGCTATATTTTCTCCGGTTATGAGTGTTTTTTCTGCTTCTGTACTTTTAATTATAATCTCTATTTATGATATGATTGCTGTTTGGAAGACTAAACACATGGTTTCTATTGCTAAATTTCAGACTAAAGCTAAAATGTTTGCTGGGTTGGCTATTCCTTATGGTAAGAAGACAGCCATTCTTGGTGGGGGAGATATTGGTTTTACTTTGTTATTCTCTGGTGTTGTTTTAATTAAGCTTGGAGTTTTGCAAGCTTTGATTGTTTCTTTGTTTACTACTTTGGCTTTGTTTCTTTTGTTGGTTTATAGTTCTAAGAATAAGTTTTATCCTGCGATGCCTTATTTATCTGCAGGTTGTTTTTTAGGGTTGTTGATTAGTTTTTTAGTTTAAATTTATTTGATCTGCAAATGCAAGTAAATTTTGGAATCTTTCCATTTAAATTGTATCTTGCTCCACAGTTTTCACATATTGCTTCAGGCATCTTTTTTTTCTCCTTGAGGGTTTTTTAAAAAATATTTAACTGCTTCGGGATAAATCTCCCATGACCAAACTCCTGTTGATGTTGCTTGATGTAATCTTCTTAATTCTTCTCCTGTTGGATTTTCTTCAAGCTCGTCTTTGATTTGATCTAACATGGCTTGATAATGCAACGGACCAAAAGTGTGCCCAAAAGACCCCCATATATCTTCGAATCCTGCCTTGAAATCATGCTTAACTTTTCTTGCAATTACAGGATTTTGTGTTAGACCAAGTAAGTGCTCGTAAGAATCAAATCCTTTTTCCTTTAATTCTCTGTCTTTTAATAGAGCATAATACATATATTCCAATCTTGTTTGGCCTTCTAACATATCTTCTTCTTCAAGTAAGTTTACATCATCCTCAGTTAAGCCTATTTCATTTAATCTCTTTCTTAGGAATTTATATCCTTGTCTTTCTCTATTTATTGCTACTCCTTCAGTTATTGATTTTGTTGGAGTTATAGCCCCAACTTCTTCTGTAAATCTTAATGACAAGGGTAGTTGTTTTGAAAATATTTGATGCCCACCATGGCCAAATACTTCATGAAATGCGATATTATATGCTTTTGTGGGTAATGCGACTACTTTTCCGCCATCGTGAAGAAATTCAAAAGTGTAAGACCCTAAACTAAAGACATTTGTTTGTGAGTTCCAACTACTGTATTCTGATCCTTCTTTTGGAGGCAATAAAAGAACAGACATTTGGAAATCTTCTGGGAGATAGCCTTCCTTTTTTCCATAGGAGATTATGTCCTCCTCTATCCTATGCTTCCATTCTTTTGCAGCTTGCTGTGCTTCTTCTGTAAAAGGGCTAACCTTCCTAAAACTTCTTTCTTGTGTTTTTTCAAGATTCTCCCACCTTTCCTTCCAAGGTGCAGATTTAACTTTATCTTCCAAGTAATCAAATGTACCTTCACCAGCTGCCGTATCAATAAATTCTCTAACAGATAAAGAGCAAGTTGGATTAACTAAGTAGTCTATTACAACGTCATTTAGTCTTAAATTAGATTCTATATTCCTTAAAACTAGCTCATCAAATTTTCCGTCAGGTTTGATTTTATCTATTTCATTTAATAATTCAGATAATTTGGCCCCATAAATTTGTCTGCCATGAAGATTTGGTAAACTGTTAAAGTATCTTGCACTTAGTTTATGAAAGTCTGCCACTTTAGCATCTAATTCTTTTAATTCTGGATTTTGAATTTGTGGTGCTGAAATATAATTCATTTTAATATAACACTCCAATTAAAATATATTTTACTTGTTCAAATCTAATTTTTCCTGGATCTATTGCAGAAGAATTATCTCCCTTTGCGTAAGCATACCAACCATTTTCATCCTCTCCAATTTGGATAACTCTATGAACTACTAATTTGTCCGTCCACGCAGGTTGATAAGTTATAATATCTCCTATAATTATATCTTTTTCTGATTGTGGAATTATTTCTATTCCGTTAGCTTCTGTATCTAAGAAAGGATCCATTGAGCCAGAATCTGCATATCTTGCATATGTTGCTCCTTGAATATCAATAACTATTTTGTCTTTATAAATATGAATTTGATCTTCGCTTATTCTATCTTTAGGTGATGTAACCTCGCTTGAATTGAATAAATTAGGGGCGTCTGTTAAGTCAAAAGAATATACTAAATTAGCAAAAAGTGCAATTAAGAGTATGATTTGTAGAGTGATTATTTTTTTCATTTTTATAGTATTTCCTGTTTTTTTATATTTATAAACCTTTCTATTTGTTATTATTTTGCAGTAGTTACAGAATAGAAAGATTTATATAGCGGTTACATTATTAAGATTTAAGAAAATGGCATTAAATTATAAAGAAGTTCAGGCTTTGGGAAAATTTAACTTAGAACTAATAGATGAGAATCTAAAAAAATATGGTGAAGGAAGCCCAGAATATAACCATCTTATGATGCGCAGAGGGCTTATAGAGAAAGCTATTAGGTTGGCATATGTTGAGGGTAATCAAAGACCTTTAGTGGCATTGGATTCTAATATGGCAAGGGTAATAAATGATGCTCTAGCTGAGTCTAGATCAGAAGAAAGTGTTGAAAATTTACTTTAATTCTATTTAGAAACTTTTAAAAGTTAGTTATTAGTGTTTTTAGGTTATGCCGGGATCGCATAATATGGTATTGCACTGGATTGCTAATCCAGGACCCTCGGGTCGTCTGGGTTCAAATCCCAGTCCCGGCGTTTTATTTTTTAGCAAGATTTTTAAATACTAAGTAATTCTAGTTCTTTTATGTTATATGTAGGGGTGTTAGCGTTTTTAGGATTAATTGTAGGTTTATTAGTTGCTAAGCTTGCTAAAGATGAAATTTATTCTGGAAAGAAATATCTCGTTTTTTTCTATAAACTAGTTGTTTTCATCTTACTGCTATTAAGTTTGTATTTTGCTTGGTTTGCTCAAATACCTCATTTGATACTTGGTTTCTTAGCTGGAGTTCTATTTCATTTTGGAGTTAGAAATATTTATTTTTATTTAGGGGGATTGTTTATACTGAGTTTTTTTGGTCTTAGTGAAAATTATTTTTATTTAGTTTCTGTCTTCATCTTTATTTTGGGAATTTTGAGAGGAGGATTACTTAAAGCAAGATTTAGTAATGGTTCGAATATTACAAAAAGAGTTTTTTTATCTTTAATTTGGTTTGGAATTCCCTTTTTTATGATTTTTTTTAGGGCCGAAGTTTTGGTTGTAGACTCTTTAGTTTATTCCTTTATTTCTGGAGCAATTTTTATGGAATTTATAAAAAAGATACGTTTATAAACGGGCTATTTTCCCTAAAATTATGGGTTTGCATTTAATTGGAATTGGACTACATGATGAGAAGGATATAACTCTAAAAGGATTAGAGACTATAAAGAGTGCGGATTATGTTTACTTAGAAATCTATACTTCTTTGATTGATTCTTCTTTAGAAAAGTTAGAAGAGTTGTATGGGAAGGAAATTATAATTGCTAATCGAGAAATGGTTGAAAGTGAGAATAATGAGATTCTAGAAAGGTCTAAAGATAAAGAAGTTGTTTTACTAGTTAAAGGAGATATTTTTTCGGCTACTACTCATATGGATTTGGTTCTAAGGGCACAAAAAGAAAAGATTAAGGTTTATTATATTTTCAATGCCTCTATTTTGACTGTTGTTGGAGCCATTGGTTTGGAGTTATATAAATTTGGTAAGGTAACTAGTATCCCTTTTGGTAATGAAAAGGTTAAAGGCCCTATTGATATTTTTAAGAAAAACTATGATAATGAGATGCATACTTTGTTTTTATTGGATTTAGATCCTGTTGAAAATAAATTTATGAATATTAATGAGGCTGCAGACTATTTAATTTATTCGGGGGTTGCTAAAGAAACTTTAGCTATAGGTTGTTCTCATTTAGGTGCTAGGGGGGCTGAGATTAAAACTAGAACTTTAGAAGAATTAAGAACCGAGAAGTTTGATAAGTATCCTCAGAGTTTGATTATTCCTTCTAAGAATTTGCATTTTATTGAGGAAGAATCTATCGGAAGGTTTGGAAAAACTTTATAAAGGAGTAACTTAAAAAAAATCTACTTATTTAAAAATGACAGATACAAATAGATTAGAGATAATTGTGCGCTATAATCGTGCAAGGGCGGCGAGAGAGGCAGATTCTATTATCAAGGGATTGGACCCTATTGGAATTAGTACTCCTTCAACAGTAGACCATGTACATGTGGATGAAATGTCAGAGTATAGAAATGGAGTTGGTGGAAGCACCCTTGGACACGCATATGACCCTAGTGAAAAAGGAAAATATTAGGATTATAGTTAAAACTAATTTCTCTAAGAATGAAATTAAGTATGATGAGGCTTTTGAAGCCTATAGAGTTTCTATAAAGGCTAGACCCATTAAGGGAGAAGCTAATAAAGAAATTGAAAAATTTTTAAGTAAGCATTTTAAGAAGAAAGTTAGAATTGTTTCTGGTTTTAAATCTAGTAGGAAAGTTATTGAGTTTGTTTGAAGTTCATTATATTCTCTGTTTTCTGTTCTAGTAATTTTCCAGAAATTGCATCTACTTTCAGGTTTAATATATTTAAAGATTTGGTGATATATGTGATATTCCATAGTGGGGATTCTTTCTGCTGGAGAATAATTATTTTTTTTGTTATTTCCTCTTCTGGTTTCATTAAATTTTCTGCTTGCTCTAAACCTATTTTTACTTCTTCTAATTTTAGTTCTTGTATTTCTTGTTTTTCATATATTTCGGATTCTTCTGTTTTTATTATGTCATTCTCTATAAAAAAAGTTATTAGTTTATTATTATAAAAAAAGTTAAATTGCCATCCGTCTTTATCTAAAAAAATACTAGATAGGAAGGAATCTTTATTCTCTTCCTTGAAAGCCTTGTATTCTTCTGAGTCTATTATTTTAGAAAATTCTTCTTTTAAAATCATTTTTTGGTTTCTATCTCTTTTTGTAAATCTTTTATAAATTTATCTGTAGAGACATTAAATGAAACTTTTCCTGTTCTTGTTCTTATAGCCAGTTTTTTGGATTTTATTTCTTTATCTCCAATTGTTATTTGATAATTAATTTGTTCTTTTTGGGCATCTCTTACTTTTTTTGATATTGATTCTGATCTTGAGTCTAGTTCTACTCTTAAATTACTATTTTCTAATTTTTCTTTTAGCTCTTTAGCGAATTTTTCTGATCTATCTGTTACCGTTAAAATTTTTATTTGTACTGGAGATAGCCATAATGGGAATTTTCCTGCGTAGTGTTCTATTAAAATTCCTAAGAACCTTTCTAAAGATCCTAGGATGGCCCTATGAATCATAACTGGCCTATGTTTTTTTCCATCTTTTCCATCATATTCTAGGTTGAATTTTTCTGGCATTGAGAAATCTACTTGGATTGTCCCACACTGCCATTTCCTTCCTAGGGAGTCTTTTATGTGAAAATCTATTTTTGGACCGTAGAAAGCCCCATCCCCTTCGTTTATTATATATTTTAGCTTTAATTTTTTTAGAGCTTTTTTTAAGGATAATTCTGCAGTATCCCACATTTTTTTAGTACCAATTGATTTTTCTGGCCTAGTTGAGAGCTCTAGTTCGAAATCCAGGTTAAAAGTGTTGTATATTTCTTCCGAGAGTTTTATTACTCCTATGATTTCGTTTTCTAATTGCTCTTCTGTAGTGTAAATATGGGCATCATCTTGTATGAAAGATCTTACTCGGAATAATCCGTTTAATACCCCTGAGAGTTCGTGTCTATGAACTAAGCCAAGTTCTCCTATTCTTAGTGGAAATTCTTTGTAAGAGTGTAATCTTGATTTGTAAATTAAAATCCCCCCTGGGCAGTTCATAGGTTTTACTGCAAATTCTTTGTTGTCTATTTTTGTAAAATACATATTTTCTTTATAATTATCCCAGTGCCCTGAGTTTAGCCAGAGTTCTTTATTTAGTATTATTGGGGTTTTTATCTCTTGATAGTTCCACTCTTTATGGATTTTTTTCCAGAATTCTGTTAAATTATTATATAAAATTGTTCCTTTTGGATGGAAGAATGGAAATCCCGGCCCTTCTTCGTGAAATGAAAATAAGTTTAGTTGTTCTCCTAGTTTTTTATGATCTCTTTTTTTTGCTTCTTCTAGTAGTGTTAAGTATTTCTTTAAGTCTTTTTTATCATAGAAAGCAGTTCCATAAATTCTTTGAAGCATTTTCTTTTTTGAATCTCCTCTCCAGTATGCCCCTGCAGTTGAGAGTATCTTTATTGCTTTTATTTCTCCAGTTTCTTTTAAATGGGGTCCTAGGCAGAGGTCTAAAAAATCTCCTTGTTGATAGAATGTTATTTTCCCCTTTAGCTCTTCTAACAATTCTAGTTTGTATGGCTGGTCTTTTAGAAGTTTTTTTGCTTCTGCTTTTGTTTTTATTGATTTTTTTATTTTTAAGTTCTTTTTTATTATTTCTTTAGACTTTTTTTCTATATTCTTTAGGTCTTCTGGGGTGAAGCCATCTTTTTTATCGAAATCATAGTAGAACCCGTTTTCAATTGCTGGTCCTATAGCTAATTTTACTTTTGGAAATAGTTCTAAGACTGCTTGTGCTAGTACATGGGATGCTGAATGTCTTAGTTTATCTAAATCTTGTTTCATCTTGGTTAATTACTTTTTAGAAAGTATTTAAATTTATTCTTTTTAGAGTTCAATTATTTTATGTCCTGCTACCCCTAAATTGTAAACTTCTGTTTTTCCAACTTTTTTCATTCCTTCTCCTTCGTGGATATGGCCACAAAAAGCGTATCTTGGTTGTTTTCTTTTTATATAATCTAGAATAATTTTACTCCCTGCATGTTTTCCTCTCCAGTGCATGGGGGCAGGAGCCCCAACTTTATCAAGAACCTCATATGGTGGTTGGTGTGTAACTAATATATCTAAATCATTAAACCTTTTTAGAACTCTTCTTGCTTTATCTGAATCTTTTTTCGCACTTTTCATGGCTTCCCTGTAATTTTTTGGTTTAAAATTTCTAATCCAGTTTGTGTCTACGAAATAATTTAATCCTCCAATTTGAATTCCTTTGAAGCTAACTTTTTTATTGTTGATAACTTTGACATTTTTTGTTGTTTTAAGTGAATCTGTTAGTAATGGTAATTCAATTTTATATTTTTTGGCCATTTTTTTTGTGTCAGCATTTGAAGACTCAACATTTCCGTAGATTGTCATAACTGGAGCTTTTTTGGCGAGGTATTTGATTAGTTTCATGGTGGAATTATATGCTTCCATGAAGGATCTTTTTTTTAGAGTTGGAGATATTTTTTTCTCTGGAAGACCTTCTTTTGCTCGGTTTATTCTGTCGAACGCTATTTTTCTGGCAAGACTTGCACTTCCTAAATCTCCAGTCAAAAGAATTAAATCTATATTTTTTAATGGAATTTTCTTTACTTTTTCTAAGCTTCCGTGAGGATCTCCGATTGCTAATATTCTCATGTTGGGCTATTGAGAGATAATCGTTTAAAAATCTATCTTTTTAATGGGTAAAAAACTTTATAAATAAGTGTTGAGATATTGTATTAGCATGAAGAGGTTATATTTGTTAATAATTTCACTTTTGTTAGTAGTTCCTGCTATTCAGGCGGTGGATGAGTATTATAGTATTGAGCTTACTTCTGATAAAAATAGCATCCAGGTAGGAGATCCTGTTTTTTTTAATGGGAAAGTGTATAAAAATAATAATTTATTGGATGATCAAGTTAATGCTATCTTCTACATTAGAAATGGAGATTATATAAATCAGATATATTTATCTATTTTTGATGGGACTTTTTCGTTCTCTCCCAAATTTAGAGATTTGCCCAGTGGAACTTATTCTATTTCTGTTAGTTTGTTTGATTTGGGAGGAGAGTTAATTGAAGAATTTGATGATATTAGACAGCTATTTGTTGATAATAAATTGATCTTAGATTTACAGGTTGATAATGATCAACTAGTTCCTGGGGATAAGTTGCAAATTTTGGGTGTTGTGCAGAGAAATTTGGATAAGGCAAATGTCCAGACTGGAGTTATCACTATACGGGTAGATGGTGAGGAGTATGTGAGCGAGGTTAGCAATGGAAATTTGGACTTTGAGATTCAATTGGCAAACAACATAAATTCTAATTATCATACTGTTTATATTAATGCGGAAGACAGCCATGGAAATTATGGTGAAACTAGCTTAGATTTTTTTGTGATTCCTCAACAAGAGTCCTTAGAAATAATTACAGAGCAAAAGACCCACTTGCCTGGTGAGATGATTAATATTTATGCTAAGGTATACGATCAGGCCTCTAATGAGGTTAGTGATGATGTAACATTTGAAATTTTAAATCCAAGAGGAAAAGAAATCCATAAGGAGACTGTTTTGAGTACTACATCTATTAATTATTTGTTGGATGAGTATGCTACTCCGGGTGTTTGGACTATTAAAGCAGAAAGTTCTTTGGGTTTGAAAAAGGAAAAAGTAATTGATGTCCTTGTTGTTGAAAAATTGCTTATTGAGGTTGTTGGACAAACTTTAGAAGTCAAGAATGTTGGGAATGTTAAGTATAATGAAATGTTGAAAATACATGCTTTTAATGAGGAGCATGAAGATTGGGTATATGTTAGGACTAAATTAGACTCTGGAGAGATTATGAGTGTGGAGTTGTTTAGAGATTTAAAGAATATGATATATACTATCGAGGTTTTGGATTATAGTTTTGAAGTTACTGTTCGTGATGAAAGAGGATTTGGAGAGAGAACTGGGGATTTTTTTGGAGGAATTACCGGCCAGTTAATTAGGAGTCCTGGGAGCAAGGAAGGGAATGGATCTACTTACTTCTTTGGATTGATTTTCTTGAGTTTGCTTGTTTTGGTGTTTTTATTTAAGCGGCCTGGATTTAATGAACGTAAAAAAAAGCTTGGAAAGGTTCCTAAGTTTAAGACTAAGAAAAATGGTAATGAAATTTTTAAGAAATCTCATGAAAAAGAGGAGATTGAAAATTTTAAAACAAGGATACTTAAAGATATTGATGAATCTAATGTTAGAGAGGAGAAAAAAGAGGAGAAACCGTTTAATGTTCAACCATTTTTACCTATCCCTAATGAAAAAAATTCTGAGGAGAAACCGAAAAGAGTGAATTTTGATAGACCACTTAAGAGAGATAAGTGGTGAAGATTGATTGGCGGTAATCTTAAATAGGTTCTATAAGTTACTGTATTTATGGGTGGACAAATAACTCTTAATGATACTCTGCAGATAACTAGAGAGCAAGGATTTCCAGAAGAATTGAACTATGAAAAGCACAAAGAAAAACCACTTGTAGCCGATGATTTTAAAGATAAGGTTTTTGAGTTTAAGGATAAGCCAACAATTAGAGTTTATCACTCTCCGCCAGTTCGTAATTTTTTAGTACAAAACATTGATGGTAAATGGCTATATTGGGGGTTGGTTCATGTTACTGAGGTCAACCATGATACTATAAATCAGACTACCTCTGGGAAATTTAAAATTATCTACATTTATAATCCTGAAGAGATGGAACACGCCCATAGAATGATAGATAGAAATCCTAAAACAGACTATTTAGGAGTTATGGGTTAAGATTTCTGTTTAAAAATTTATAAATTTTTCTTTAAGAAAATTATATCTTTGTCCTCTTCTAACATTTTGAAGTCTTTTAATAAGTTTTTTAGTTCTGATAGTTTTTTTGAGCGCTTTAATATTGAAATTGCTATTTTCTTTTTTGCTACTCTTTTTATTTCTTTTGTTGCTTTTTTTAAATCTTTGAAGTTTTGAGCTGCTGTTATTGAGATTACTACATCGAATTCGTTGTCTTTGAATGGTAAATTTTCTGCACTTGCTTGGATTACGTTAGCTTTAGACTGCTTTAACATTCCTTTGCTAGGATCTACTCCGGTGTAGTTTTTTAATAGGTTTGAGTAGAAAGCTGTTCCACAACCAACGTCTAGTATTTTTTCTGTTCTTTTTATATTTAATTCTTTAATTATTATTTTTACTTTTTTTAATTGCTCTTCTTTGTGGAGTTCGTTGTATCCTTCAGAAATTTTATCGTAATATGTCATATTTCTCTTTATGATAAACTATTTAAATGACTTTTTGTTTTACTTTTTAGATGCACTAGTAGTATAATGGTTAGTATTCAAGGTTGCCAATCTTGAGATCCGGGTTCAAATCCCGGCTGGTGCATATTTTAAAAAAAGAAAAATTAGATTTCTAAAGGATATACCTTTACTGTAGTAGATGGACGAAATACAGAAATGCTCCTTGAGGCAAGATTATTTGCTTCATCCCACTCATCTACTACATTCTCTGAATCTACGTGGATATGTATATTGTGCTCTCCTGGAGGTGTGGCTGTCCAAGATATCATTGCTATTTCTGTTTGTGAACCTTCGATAGATAGATTTATTTCTCCAATTGGAATGTTGTAATAACCTACACTATCATAGAATTTCACTGTGAACTCTCCAGAAGGTTCGTTTTGTAAGTTCCTTATCATTGCAAATATCTGTATTTCTTCTAGGTATAATGGGTTATTGTTGCTGAACCCTATATCTTGATCCCTTATCCTTAAATCTGGTTTTGTTCTTACGTGAAGTTGTTTATATGCTATGTTATTGTTTTCATTCCCCTCTTCTATTTCACCTTCTGGATCTAGAACCACATAGATATCTTGGTAATCTCCTCCTGTTGTTAAAGTGTAATCTATCTGAGAAAAGAATGTGCTTCTGCCCCTTACTATTACTAAATCTTCTCCAATAAATGTTTCATTTGAGGGGGTTCCATTATAGAATCTTATCAGTATTTCATCTGGATCAGTTTCCAATAAATTCCTGAAAAATGCAGTTATTGTTAATGTAGTATTCACTAATGGGTTTTCGTTGCTGAAAAGTATATCTTCTGGAAGGATTTCTAGATCTGTTTGGAAATCATCCCCTATCTCTGTTTCCCTTCCAATCCCTAAAAATAATTCTTCTTGGGAAAATTCTGTTAATGTTTTACTATAAAATCTGAAATTATCAGCCAACCCAACCCAACAAGAGTTAGAAACCCTATCCTTATTCCCAAACATTATACTGTTTTCTGGCAAGGTATATAGTCCAATCCCACTATCTCCTGTCCATTGCCCATCATGATAAATTTTCCATTCGTTTACTGAACTATCAAAAGTCAAAACTATCTGATGCCAAGTTCCATCACTTATCTCTAAGCCTTCTGTTTGGAATAGTAGCCCTCCATCCATTATAATGGCCATAGTATCTACGCCCATTGTCCTAGATCCCCAACCACTATTTGCGTCACCATTCCATGAACCAAAAAATCCATTTGCTCCGTTTTGAGTCTCTGCCAAATACCATCCAATAATTGACCACCCGGTCCCTCGAAAATTGTCTATTAAGTTTGAATCTAAATAACAATTTCCTCCACTGTAACCTGTAGAATAATTGTCATTCTGTCCATCACTTACTATTTCAACATTATGTAAGCTCCCAACATTATCCCCAGAGTAATCTAAAATGTCTGTTCTCTCATCTTCTATTTGGAACCAGAGTTGTAATTTTGTATATTCAAATAAAGGGGTACAAGGTTGCCAAATGGCACAATTTGAATAATCTGGCTGAGTGGCATTTTGGTTATTATAGTAAATATAAATTATTTTTTGTGAATTAGCTAAAACATCAGTTACAAATCTTAATTTTGTATTTGAATCGAAAAATTCATAAGCTATTTCATTTCCATTCTCAATAACCCTTAAATCATCATAATCCCCTTGTGCATTTTGAAAATAGTTTTGTAAATCTGTAACTATGACTGTATCGTCTATTCTGTCTATATCTTCGTTGTTTGTTAAATTAATTTCTCTCCTATATTGCCAATCCCCATCCCACCAACTTTCGGCTAGTACAATAGTCGGCATAACCAAAATCAAAATCAGAAATAATAAACTTTTTTTCATTTAAAATCCCACCCCCATGGTTATTTATTAGATAGTTACTATTAATATATAAATTGTTCTATAAAATGAGTAAGGTTTTTAAACCATCAACCCAAAAACTAACTATATGAAAAAGAGAGGTATTAGTCCGTTAATTGCCACTGTTTTGTTGATTGGAGTTGCGGTTGTTTTAACAGTTGTTCTTGCAAACTTTTTTAGAGATATTTCTAATGATCAAACGGATGATATTGATTTTAATACTAAACTAGGACAGTATTGCCAGGCAACGGATCTTACTTTTGTTAACTCTTGTTGGAGTGGTGATGCGGTTTCTGTTACTCAAGATCTATTTCTTATTTTAGAGAATGAAGGATCCTATCCGATTAGAGATATAAATTTTGTTTTTGTTAATTCCGTGACTGGTGAGAGAACAGTTACTACCCTTCCAGCTCCAACTGATCCTTTGTTAGCATATACCAGAAAGAGATACACTTTTTTTGGGATCCCCTCTGGAAATAATATAGATGAGATAACATATACAAAAATTGTGGATGTTGATGGGGTATTAGGAAATTGCAACCCTATTAAAATTGAACTTGAATCCTATTTAGAATGCTCTCCTTAGAAACCCTTTTAAATTTATATTAAAGTTTTAAAATATGAAAATTCCAGAATTTAAAGAAAAATTTATTGAAAGATATTCTAATTTAACTGATTTCGAAGAATTTAAAAAATATTCTTTGAAAGGCCAGCGAAAGAGTGTAAGAGTGAACACTTTGAAAATTTCTGTTGATGAGTTTAAAAAAGAGTTTAAAAATTTAAAGTTAAAGCAAATTCCATGGTGCAAGGAAGGTTTTTTTATAGATTCTTCCATTAGAGGTTTGGGAAATTTATTTGGACATAGCATGGGCTATTTTTATGTTCAAGAAGCGAGCTCTATGATTCCTGCTTTAGTTTTGAATCCTAAGGAAGAATTTGTTTTGGATATGGCCGCTGCCCCTGGAAGTAAAACAACTCAGATGGCCGCCTTGATGAAAAATAAAGGTTTAATTGTTGCTAATGATAATGATTATATTCGGTTGAGAGCTTTGAATATGAATCTGCAGAGGAGTGGTATTACTAATAGCATAATTAGCTTGATGCAAGGTAGATTTTTTTCTGGTTTTGAATTTGATAAAATATTGCTGGATGCTCCTTGTTCTGGCACTGGAACTTTTAGGAAGAGCCCAAATGCTATTAGGGAGTGGAGCCCCAATCTAGTTAGGAGATCTTGTGGAATTCAAAGGCAATTGATTAAGGTGGCTTTTAATAATTTGAGGACGGGTGGCACTTTAGTTTATTCTACTTGTACTTTGGAACCTGAAGAAAATGAAGGGATTGTTTCTTTTCTATTGGATGAATTTTCTAATGCTAAATTGGAGAAAATTGATTTGGATGTTAAGAGTTCTAAACCTATTTTAGATTTTGATGGGAAGGAGTATAATAAAGAAGTTAAGAAGTGTTTGAGGATATTTCCTCAGAATAATGATACAGATGGATTTTTCGTGACTAAGATAAAGAAAAATTTATAACTAAACTATATTTCTCCTTTTTATGACACGAGGTAAAAGATTGAAAAATATTAGGGTTGACCCTCCCGCTGAAAATGTTGAAAATATTTCGGTTGAAGAGAGGGTTAAGAGGGGGATCTTAGAAGCTATGGCTGTTGATGGTTCTACAAATTTCCCATATTCAATAATGTATACTGGTTGTGATGATAAGGAGGTATATGATAGGGTAATCAGAAATCTTTTAAGAGAAAATAGAATTGAAGTAAATCAAGTAAGGGAAGGTCATTATCAACAAAAATTAGACTCTTTGTCTTGAGTATACCTTATATTAATTTTATGGAAAGGTTTAAAAAATTGTATTAACTTACTTGTTTTATGGAAGAAGGTTTTTGTGAGGGGAGTTCCTTAGAAGAGTCTTGTGCAGAAACTCCAATTTCTTGTTCAGACATTTCTGGAGATAGATTGGATTTTGCCAAAATTCTTTTTTTTAGAGTAATTGCATCAAATAAGGGCATAGTTAGTTCAGGGATTGTTGCTCAAAATTTATCTAGCTCACAAGATGAGCGAATAAAAACTTTAGATATTTCTGATTATCTGGCCGCTGCAAAATCTTTACTTGAAGATGGAAGGTTAGAAATTCTTACATATTTTCCCAATAATCCAGCTATGACTACTTATAGGATTTCTTTTAAAAATTTGAAGAATTATTAAATATGTTTAAAAAACTATTTTAAAGAAAGTTGGTCATCTTGAATGTATTTAAGTTTGTTTTTCATTGCAATCTCTGCTTTCTGTAGTTCTGAACCTAAGTAAGCTGCATGTTCTTTTAAGGATATTAAATTTTCCCTTATTATTGTGTTGTAGATTTCTTCTGCGTTTTTTCCTTTTATTACTGTGGGCTTTTCTTTGTTGAATCTTGGATTATTTGAATGATCATTTTTTACATGAGCTACTTCTATGAAACCTTTATTTATTCTAATTAGGAAATATCCTTTAGGATCTTGCTTCCATTCCTTTTTTGAGTTGTATTTTGCTCTAATTGTTTTCATTTTGCATTTTTATTGTATCTTCTATTGTTTCTGGAGATTCGCAGATTATTGTGCAGTTTATGTTTTGCTTCTTTAATTCTTTTATAATTGTTTTGAATTCTTCTATTTCTATTGGTAAATGGTGTTTTTCTCCTTTCTCTGAATAAGCTATTCCAGAATAATGGCAGTGAATATGTTCTTTTGGTAGTTTTTGGATTACTTCTTTGAAATCAATATCTCCATTATTTCTAGCTTTTAGATGTGCAAAATCAATACAAAAAGATGAATTTGTTTCTTTTGCTAGTTTTAGAGTTTCATCTAGTGATCCAAATACACTAACTTTTCCTGTTGTCTCTGGAGCTAGTTTTATATCCCAGTTTTTTTCTTTTATATATTCTTGTAGTTCTATTATTTCTTTTTTTATTTTTTTATAGGATTTTTCTTTTTCTTGCTTTCCAAAGTAGCCTGGATGGAAAACTACACATTTTGCTTTTAGATAGTGTCCTATTTCGCAAGCGTCCAAAATTCTTTTTTTAGATTGCATTACTTTCTTTTCGTCTTCTGAATTTAAATTAATGTAATAAGAACCGTGTATGCTCAAATCTATGTTTAATTCTTTTGCTAGTTTCCCTATTTCTATTGCGTCTTCTTTTTTTAGGTATGTTGAGTATGTGAAAGAAATTTCTGCTGCTTTGAAATTATTTTTAGAATAATAGATTAGATTTTCTTTGGCTTCTTTTTTTCCGCCAATTCCTGCTGGGCCTATTTTTATCATAGGATTCTTATGTGGATTGTTTTTTTAAATCTTTGGCAGACTTTACAATAGAAGCTAAGTCATTTAACCCATGGACTACTGCCGCTTGAACTGTACCATCCCCTTCTATTGCATCTTTTTTTACATAGTCTGACAGCTCGCTTAGTGCAGATAATCCTTCCCCTATAGAAATATTTATCCTACTAACAAAATAAGGATTACACCTTATTGGTTTTTTGTCTCCTAAATGTTTTACCATTGGACAATACAATATCCATTCTTTTTTTGGTTCTCCTAAGGAATTTATAGTATTAGTGTCTAAAGGAATAATTTTTTCAACTATACCAATGCCATGTTCGGTTTTTACAAAAGTTCCAATATCATAATCTTTTTCTACAATCATATAGTATTGGGGAATTCGCCTTCCTTTATAAGCCTTTTTTATAATAAACTTTATAAAATCGTTTTAGTTAAAGAAATATATGAAAAAGAGAAATTTGGCTCTTGTTTTTAGTGTAACGTTATTACTTCTTGTAGGTATAAGTCTTGTTAATTATGATAAAGATATTGGTTTTTACATTAGTGGCTCTGTTGTTTTTTTGGGATGCTCTGAAAGATGTTCAGATGAGGTTGGAAGTGGTTTAATTGATCCAGGAACTTGTAGTGAGAGTTGGCCTTTGTATTGCCCAAATAATAATGGTGAAGGAGAGTGTGGAACCCTAGTTGAGAATTGTGGGGCATGTGGGTGCGATCCCCATTCTGAACAATATGGGTGCCAAGATTCTGGGAGTTGTGAGTATAATAATTCTGGTGGTGATACTTCTGATGGTGATCACACGGAGTGTTTTGGATTTGATGATGGAGAGTATTATTATTGTATGGTCGTTCCTGGAGAGGGAATTAACGAATGTGGAGTCAGTGCGGATTGTTATCCAGAAGAGAATAATGAAACTGTGTGGCACAGTGTTTGTAGCAATAAAGGAGCCTGCCAGAGTTTTCTTGGACCAGGGAGGGATCAGTGTGATTTAGATGGATGTTTAGATTCTTATTTGAATAAATGTGATGATTATACTTGGGAAGGAGAGTGTGCAATAAATAATCTGCCTTCTTATTGTTCTGGCGGAGTATTTGTTAATGATTGTCAAACCTGTGGATGCCCCAATTATTTGGAAGGCGAATCTATTTGTAATGCGGATGGAAGTTGTACTTATTCTTATGATGGGGGAAGCGGGATTGATAGTTTAGTTAATATTGCAGATGGGAGTATTGATTTTGGTCCTCAGGTAAACCCTAAATTTTTATTTAAGAATCAGGCTGCCTTGGCTTTGAAGTTTAAGAGATATGAAATGCCATTTGCTTTAAAATTCATTGGTCCATTCTTATATGATCTGACTCAAAAACTGCCTCCTAAACCTGAATTGTCCATTAGTGAAGGAATTCCTGAAGTGGAAGGGGCTCAGGGAAGCCCTGCAGATAAAGTTTTAAATATTAGGGGTTTGAAAATATTACCTGAAGAGATTAAATTGAGTCCTGGAGAGAGGAGTAGAGAGTGGGAGTTAATTTTAAAAGTTAGAGAAGGTATCCCTTATATTGATGTACATGGATAAAATGTTGGAATCTATAAGTTTGAATAAAAAAGAAAAAAAAGAGTTAGATAGAAAAGTTAAGGATTTTTTGAAAAAATTAGAGAATAAAGATATAAAATTTTTTATTGGTGGGAGTTATGCTAAAAATACTTTTTTGAAAGGTAACCTAGATATTGATATATTTGCTATGTTTGACTGCAAAGAAAATAAATATGAAGATATTTCAAAAAAGCTAGGGAAGTTTCTAAAATCAAAATTTAAAAAAGTTGAAACAGTTCATGGTTCTAGGGATTATTTTCATATTAAACAGGATGATTTAATTTTTGAAATTGTACCTGTTTTGAAGATTAAGAAAAGTTCTCAAGCAGAGAATATAATGGATGTTTCTCCCTTGCATGTTAAGTTTGTTAAGAGGAGGGTTGGGAAGAAATTAAAGAAAGACGTTATGTTGCTTAAGCAATTTTTTAGAGCAAATAATTTGTATGGTGCAGAATCCTACATAAGGGGTTTTTCTGGTTATATTTGCGAGTTGTTAATTATTTATTATGGTGGATTTGATGAGTTAATTAAGTCAGTTAGAGAGTGGGATGAGAAGAAAATAATTCATTTTGGAAGAAATTCTGAGAAAGCTTTTGCTAAATTGAGTAAATCTAAGAAGAATTCTTCCTTAGTTGTTATAGACCCAGTTCAAAAAGATAGAAATGCATCTGCTGCTTTAAGTAAAAAAAACTATGAGAAGTTTATTTCACTTTGTAAAGCTTATAATGGAAATAAGAGTTTTTTTGTTAGGAAAGAAGTTATTTTGAGTAAGTTGAAAGGTTATGTTATTTTGAAAATAAATCCTAAAGAAGGAAAGAAGGATATTATTGGGGCTAAATTGCTTGCTAGTTTGGAAAGGTTGAAGAAAGAATTTGAAATGTATGACTTTAAAATTAAAGATTATGGTTGGAAGTTTGAGGATTATGCTTACTTCTGGTTTAAAGCTGATAAATTAGAGAAGAATAAAATACATTTTGGTCCAAAGGTTAGTGATAAAGTTAACCGCGTTGCTTTTAATAAAAGGTGGAAGAATGTAAAAGTTTCTAAGGGTCGTGTCTATACTATCTTGAAGAGGAAGTATTTATCTTTAGAAGAGTATTCTAAATATTTAATTAGACAGAAGTGGCTTAAAGAGAGAGTTAAGAGCGTAAAGATTTATAAGTGAGTTTTTGTTATTTTTTACCTTTATTAGGGACTTTCCATTTTATCTTAAATTTTTCACTAATATCTTTGATAATCCTTTTTCTTAAATTATAAGTATCAGCCCAAATTGCATAAGCAAGCCATCCTTCTATGCTATCTAAAACATCACTTGAAGTAATTAAATTCTCATTATATCTTTCCTCAAATCTTTGTAATCTTCTTAAAAAATATCTGACATTCCTTTTCTTTAATAGTCTAAAGTAATAAAATAACTTATACCCTAAAAAAGTAACTCCTCGATACATAGAAAATATTTTTGTCTTGTCTGGATGTAGTTCTAACCCTAAATTCTTTAAATAATTCTTTATTTTTATTTTGTATGATAAAAGAACCTTTTTACTTTCATGTAAAATAATAAAATCATCTACATATCTAATATAATATTTTGCTTTTAATTTATGTTTTACAAAATAATCTAACTTATTTAAGTAAACATTAGCAAAAAACTGAGAAGTCATATTCCCTAACGGCATTCCTTTTATTTCGCCCCCCCCCCCCAATTA
>Ga0233431_1000211_pt1 | contig 136710 bp, 107 predicted proteins | sample SI_118_April2016_FD_179867 | JGI IMG/M metagenome (GOLD analysis project Ga0233431, IMG submission 179867) | Seawater microbial communities from Saanich Inlet, British Columbia, Canada - SI_118_April2016_200_MG | ecosystem: Environmental > Aquatic > Marine > Inlet | place: Canada: British... | reverse complement strand
AGTAAGAAGTGGACGATGGCAATTAGAGGATGGAAAGCAGCAATGAATCACTTTTCCATTATTTTTGAAGAACGTGTAAATCAATACCTGTAGAATGTCATTTACACAAAATATTGTACACCCCCAATACGCAGGGATGAATAATATAAAGATAAAAGTAACTATTTTTGAATATTTTGTAGTATTCATAATTATTCCTTCATTTGATACTTTTAACATAAGTCAATGCTATAATTAATAGACTTACTTCAATTAAATCTCGTGTATTATAGAATTGTGAGTGGTTCAAATATATAAATCTTTTATGATATAGAGTTATGATATTTTGCTATGTTAGTTGACTAGCCGGATTTACATTGAAAAGGTCACGCCATCTGCAGACAATAAAATCAACCCCGCTTGATAAAATAGCAATATTAAATACATTTAACTAGACTTCTGCCAATTGTACCAGTATCCGACTATACTAACAAATTTAACAAAATGGACCGGTTCAAGTTATAATTTTTGAATTTGGCAAAATTAAAATTTTGGTTTTGCTATACTGCTTGGTAGGCAATGAAGAAGCACAATAAATTTGACGACTTTTTTAGGACCAAATTCGTAATAAATATTGATCAGGAATTTATATGAACAACACAATTGTAAATGTACCAATCGCTGTAAATGAAGCAATCAGAGAATACCGATCCGGATCTCTGGAACGTCTATCTATCCAGGCAAAATTGAATGAAATGTCAGGCAATAATATTGAAATCCCCATTATTATAGGGGGAAAAGAAATCAGAACTGGCAATCTTGGCAAATGTGTCAAACCATCGGACCATCAACATATCCTCGGATCATATCATAAAGCCGGTGGAGATGAAGTCCAAATGGCTATTGATTCTGCCATGTCCGCTGCAAAATCATGGGCAGAAATGCCCTGGCAATCCAGGGTGGCTATTTTCAAACGAATGGCAGAATTACTTGCCGGGCCATATCGTGATATACTGAATGCCTCCACCATGTTAAACCAGAGTAAAAATGTTTACCAGGCTGAGATTGATTCGGCATGTGAACTTATTGATTTTTTCAATTTCAATTGCCAGTATATGCAGGAGATCTATCAGCAACAACCACCATATTCTCCAAAAGGGATGTGGAACATGGTACAATACCGTCCTCTCGAGGGATTTGTATTTGCTGTAACACCATTTAATTTTACATCAATTGCGGGCAACTTACCCACTGCCCCAGCGCTGATGGGAAATGTCGTTCTCTGGAAGCCAGCTTCTTCATCAGTGTACTCCGGATATTATTTAATGCAAATGTTTAAAGAAGCGGGATTACCAGATGGTGTGATCAATTTTCTACCAGGTTCAGGTGGTCAGGTGGGAAATCCAGTTTTGGATAGTGAGCATCTTGCCGGTATCCATTTTACCGGTTCTACAGCCGTATTCCAGGGCATGTGGGAGAAAATTGGCGGTAATATTGCCAAGTATAAAACGTACCCGAGAATCGTTGGTGAAACTGGGGGGAAAGATTTTATTATTGCCCATGAATCAGCCAATCCTTATGAACTTGCAACTGCAATGGTTCGAGGTGCCTTTGAATATCAGGGTCAGAAATGTTCTGCTGCATCAAGATGTTATATCCCAAAGTCTATCTGGAATGAAGTCAAACAATCATATAGGGCAAAGGTGGAATCTATAAAAATGGGTGATGTGGATCATTTTCCCAATTTTATTAATGCCGTCATAGATGAGGCTGCTTTTGATAGCATAGTAGAATTTATCAACTTCGCTAAATCCTCCGATGAAGCTGAAATTATCACAGGTGGGGAATTTGATAAATCAAAAGGATATTTTATTGAGCCAACAACAATTGTCACGACTGACCCCCACTTCAAAACTATGGAAGAAGAAATATTTGGTCCAGTGCTGACCATTTATGTCTATGATTCCAGTTGGGAGGATGTCCTTAAGCTAGCCGATAGTACTTCCCCTTACAGTTTAACAGGTGCGGTTTTTTCAAAAGATCGATATGCTATTGAATTGGCACATAAAATCCTGATCAATGCTGCTGGTAATTTTTATATAAATGATAAACCCACAGGAGCAGTCGTTGGACAACAGCCATTTGGCGGTAGTCGGGCCTCTGGTACAAATGATAAAGCAGGATCCCCCCTAAATCTTTTGCGCTGGGTTTCACAAAGAACAATTAAAGAGACATTCCTTCCACCAACTGATTACGAATATCCGTTTATGGAAGAGGATTAAAATCAATTAACAATACAGATTAAAGGATAATCAAATATGACTAAAATTAAAATACTTATTATGGGTGCTGCTGGAAGAGATTTCCACAATTTCAATACCTATTACCGCGACAATGATTTATATGATGTAGTCGCTTTCACTGCGACACAGATTCCAGATATCGAAGGCAGGGTTTACCCAAGTGAATTGGCGGGGAAACTTTATGCCAATGGAATTCCTATTTATGACGAAAGTGAACTTGAAAGTTTAATCGCCAAACACAATGTGGATGAGGTGGTATTTTCTTATTCAGATATTCCACACGAAGTAGTTATGCATAAATGCTCAATCGTAAATGCTGCTGGTGCTGATTTCAAGTTGATGGGTACAAAAAGAACGGCAGTAAAATCAACTAAACCACTTATCGGTATTTGTGCAATCAGAACTGGTTGTGGTAAAAGTCAAGTTACAAGAAGAGTAGCTCAAATACTAAAGGATGCTGGTAAAAAAGTGGCTGCTATTCGCCATCCCATGCCTTATGGTGACCTGGTGGCTCAAAAAGTCCAGCGATTTGCATCAATTGCCGATTTAAAAAAACATAAATGTACCATTGAAGAAATGGAAGAATATGAACCTCATATCAATACCGGAACCATAATATATGCTGGTGTAGATTATGAAGCGATCTTGCGTGAAGCTGAAAAAGAAGCAGATGTAATACTATGGGATGGCGGTAATAATGATATGTCATTTTATCAAACAGACCTGTTGATTACTATTGTTGATCCGCATCGACCTGGTCATGAAACAAGTTACTACCCCGGTGAGACCAATCTCAGGCTTGCTGATGTAGTGTTGATCAATAAAATTGATACAGCTGATTCCTTTGATGTTACTGAACTCCGTGAATCAGTTCGAGAAATCAATCCAACTGCAATAATTGTCGATGGTGCATCACCTGTCACAGTCAGTAATCCTGAGCTTTTGCTCAATAAAAGAGCTCTTGTTGTAGAAGACGGACCTACTCTGACGCATGGAGAAATGCAGTATGGAGCCGGGGTTGTGGCAGCAGAAAAATTTGGTATTAGTGAATTAGTTGACCCCAGACCATTTACAGTGGGCAAAATATCAGAGACATTTGAAAAATATGAAAACATTGGTGTACTTTTACCGGCAATGGGATATGGTGATGAGCAAATGAGAGATTTAGAAACCACCATCAATAATACCGATTGTGATGTAGTAGTTATTGGGACACCAATTGATTTAAGCAGAATTACAAACATCAAACATCCTACTGTTAGAGTCACTTACGATCTGCAGGAAATCGGGCATCCAAACCTTGATGATGTTCTGTCTGAATACACAAAATAATCTCTAAACATATTTAGTGGCAGGGTAATCCTGCCACTTTTTCTAATGAATAAAAAAACACCTACTGTCATGATTGCTCTTGGGGGAAATGCACTATCCCCCAAAAACGAAGCCGGAACTATCTCTGAACAATTTAAACATACTCGTGAAAGTTTACTTGCAGTTATCCATTTTGTTAATATGGGATACAATATCTGTATAACCCATGGGAATGGACCGCAAGTCGGTGCCGAGCTCCTTCGCAATGAAATTGCATCAGATGTGACCCCACCTCTTCCTCTTGGAGTCCTTGTGGCAAACACACAGGGGGCGATTGGTTATATGATCCAGCAATCCCTTCAAAATGCTCTAAAATCCATTGAGTCATCAAGGGAAGTAGTCAGTTTTATCTCCCAGATGCGGGTAGATGAAAATGATCCAGCCATTCATGATCCTGTCAAATTTATCGGCCGTAGTTATTCAAAACAACGGGCCAAGGAATATAAGCGAAAATTCGGCTGGGTCATGAAGGAACAGGAACCGGATCTGTGGCGCAGAGTAGTTCCATCACCTATTCCATTATACATTTTTAATGGTAAATCTATAAAACATCTTGTCGATTTTGGCACCATCGTTATTGCTGGCGGAGGTGGAGGCATACCGGCTTTTTATACCGAAGAGAAAGGCTTGGAAGGATTAAACGGTGTTGTTGACAAAGACCGCACTGCTTCCCTTTTAGGTAGGGTTATAAAAGCAGATGAGATGTTTATTATCACCGACGTGGACAACATCTTTCTAAATTTCAAAGCTCCAAATCAGGAATCGGTTCTGAAGGCAAAAGCTTTTGAAATTGAACAATATTTGAAGGATGGACATTTTTCCAGAGGTACGATGGCACCAAAAATACGGTCAGCACTTTATTTCCTGAAATATCATGGGGAAAAGGTGGTTATCACGTCCATCTCAAAATTGAAAGAAGCAATAGACGGTACCGCTGGTACCACAATTTTTAAAGATTAAATTATTATAATTCGAATTAATAAAGGATAATAATGTGAAGATACATGAATTCCAGGGAAAGGCTTTACTAAAAAAATATAAAGTACCAATTCAAGATGGTTTTGTTATTGACAGCATTGTAGATGCAGAAGGGACTATCAAGAAGGTTCAGGACACATTTAATACCGAAGCAGTCGTGGTAAAGGCTCAAATTCATGCCGGTGGTCGTGGTAAAGGCGGTGGTGTAAAATATTCTCCAAATTTTGATTCAGCGATGGAAAATTTAAAAAATATCCTTGGTATGAATTTAGTTACTCACCAAACTGGCCCAGCCGGTCAATTAGTTAGAAAAGTATATATTACCGAAGCCTTGGATATCAAACATGAATATTATTGCGCCTTGACATTGGATCGAGCTCGCGGTGATCATGTATTTATGGTTTCTACTGAAGGTGGCATGGATATTGAAATTGTGGCTGCTGAAACCCCTGAAAAGATATCAAAAGTCTGGATTGATCCACTTATCGGAATGAAATCATTTCAGGCACGTAACCTAGCCTATGGATTAAAAATTAAAGGTGCAGCCTTAAAAACTGCAATCAAAGTTTTTATGAATATGTATGATTGTTATCATGAAACTGATGCTTCAATGGTTGAAATTAATCCACTTGTTCTTACAGAGGATGATAAGATTGTAGCGCTGGATGCAAAGTTTAATTTTGATGACAATAGTTTATATCGTCAAAATGAAATTTCTGCTATGCAGGACCTACATGAAGAAGATGCCACTGAGGTTGAAGCTGGTAAATATAATCTGAATTATATAAAATTAGATGGCAATGTGGGATGTATGGTAAATGGAGCTGGACTGGCTATGGCAACGATGGATATCATCAAATTATCCGGTGGCGAACCAGCAAACTTTCTTGATGTGGGCGGTACCGCAAATGCAGATACGGTCAAAAATGGATTCAAAATCATACTTCAGGATCAAAATGTGAAAGCAGTATTAATAAATATATTTGGGGGAATCGTCCGCTGTGATCGAGTGGCAAAAGGTGTAATTCAGGCTGTAAAAGAATTAAAATTATCTGTACCGGTTGTTGTCCGATTAGAGGGAACAAATGCTATTGAAGCAAAGAAATTACTTGAAGATTCTGGAGTTTCAATTATTCCGGCAGTCAGCATGAAGGATGCGGCTGAAAAAGTTGTAAAAGCCGCCATCGGTTAATAAAGGAAAATATTATGTCTATTTTAGTTAATAAAAACTCACGAGTAATCGTTCAAGGGATTACCGGTTCAGAAGGGTCTTTCCATGCAACCCAAATGCTTGAGTATGGTACAAATATTGTTGCAGGTGTCACCCCTGGAAAAGGTGGTCTTTCTGCCTTAGATGGTGCCATTCCTGTATATAACTCTGTTGAAGAAGCAAAAGAGGCTACTAAAGCCAATGTTTCTATTATCTTCGTCCCGCCTGCATTCGCCGCTGAGGCAATTATTGAGGCCTCATTTGCAGGAATTGAATTTATTGTCTGTATCACAGAAGGTATTCCAGTTCAGGATATGGTGGAAGTAAAAAAGATAATCGACTTAAATGGCACATGTCTTTTGGGTCCAAATTGCCCCGGCGTGATTACTGTTGATGAATGCAAACTTGGAATAATGCCAGGATTTATTACAAAAAAAGGATCTGTTGGTGTTGTCTCAAAATCTGGAACACTCACCTATGAGGCAATAGATCAATTAGTTAAAGCAGGCCTTGGACAGACTACCGCCATCGGCATTGGCGGTGATCCAATTATTGGAACCGATATGAAAACTATCCTGCAGCTATTTGAAAATGATCCTGAAACAGACGCAGTTGTATTGATTGGTGAAATTGGTGGTCAAATGGAAATTGAAGCTGCACGCTGGGTTAAAGATAATATGTCAAAACCCGTTATTGGGTTTATTGCCGGCCAAACTGCACCCCCAGGACGAAGAATGGGTCATGCCGGCGCTATAGTTTCAGGCGGTGACGATACTGCCGAGGCCAAAATGAGAATTCTGAAGGAATGTGGAATTTCTGTTTGCGAATCCGTTGCAGAAATTGGAGAGAAAACAAAACTCGCGTTGAATAATTAATAATAACTAATTGGAAATCATGGGAAACAAAACATTTGCAATAATTAAACCAGATGCTGTTAAGAATAATTACACTGGACTCATTTATGACCGGATTTTAAAATCCGGCTTTCATATACTTTCTGCGAAACTTACGCGCATGAATTTGGCCCAGGCAGAAGGATTCTATTCAGTTCACAAAGGAAAACCATTCTATAATGAACTGACTGAATTTATGTCATCAGGACAGGCAATGGTCTTGGCTCTAAAAAAAGAAAATGCCGTAGTAGAGTGGCGAAAAACTATTGGTGCTACCAATCCTGCGGATGCAGATCCAGGCACAATAAGGAAGGATTTTGCCACTAGTCTTGGTGAAAATGCCGTTCACGGTTCAGATTCTGATGAGAATGCAATAAAAGAGATTGCATTTTTCTTTTCAGATTGCGAACTTATCAGCAACAACTAGCCATTTATTTATGAAGAACAGGACATATATTTACTTTACTTCCATTATTATTGGTCTTCTGATTATTGCTTGTTCCTCGGAACCAAAATCAGAAGAAATTGAAATTGGGAATACCGTAAAAGTCCGTTCTTCATTTGCCATCACTGATTCGCCTGATATCACATTTGTTTGGTCATATGGTAAAAGACCACTCACTAGCATGGCAAAAATCATTATAGATCATAATCAAGTATTATTCACACCTGATATACCGGGGGAATACTCTATTGTCTGTACAGTGATATCCCCAAACAACAAACTCAGTCATGATGTTTTTCATTTTCTGGCTGTCAACACTTATAGTAATCGTTTAGATTATAGAAGCATCCCCCAGGAAACAGAACTACCAAAAAAGGAAGTTTCCTCACTTCCAGTTAGCCAACATCAGGCTGAAGAAAAAGAAGATTCGACTCAAACTGATGATCATGGGACGATCAATCAGGAACACAGAGAAACAAATAGTTCAGACAAAATATCTGATAATATTGCAGATAAGACAAATGCAGAGCCTGTAAAAAATTTGGAAAAATCCCAAATACGTAAACCTGTAGAAGTTACAATTAAATCAATGCCGGATTTTGCCTCAGCGGGAAAGGGAATTTTCAGTCTTCAAATTTCATCCTGGAAAAAAGAAAGTTTTGCTATTGCAGATATAAAAGAGTTGAAAAAAGTTGGGATTGATGCTCATATTGAACGAACCTATATGGTTGATTCTGACCAAATATGGTTTAGAGTCAGGGTTGGGAATTTTAAACATTATAATGATGCTGTAAAGGCAAAACAATTTGTCTCCTCGAAAATAAATACTGATATTTGGATCGACCGTGTCAAGAAAAGAAATTGATAGGTATTATCATGTTTTAAGGTTGAGGAATAATTTCCTTGATCTCTTCTCTGCATCGAGGTATGCGCTAAAATTTAAGATAATATTCATTGGTTTTGTTGGTATCCTGATTTCTTATTTTTTCTCGTTGGCCGGCTCTTTTCTTACTGTTTCAATGTTCACGGAATATCATAACAACTTTATTTTTGTTGGTATCATTCCTGTTGTAATTCCAAATATCGATTTGCCCATTCTGGCAAATGTCATTTTATTCATTGGTTATATTCTGGCAATTTCCTCTACACTTATTACCTCTTCAATTATTGCAATTACTATTACAGAGTATCTGAAGGGAGATAGGGATTTTTCAGACTCTAATATTCAAAATTTTTTAAATACAAATTTTACAAATATCCTTTTTGCGCCAATTGGATTTGTTGTTATTATTATGTTCTTTTTTGCCCTGAGCATCTTACTTGCACTACTAACTAAATTGCCTGTGATTGGTTTATTATTATATTTTTTCCTTATTCCAGTGTTATGTTTAATTGGTATGTTTCTTGTTTACACGATTCTGGCAATGATTAATGGATTGCTATTTCTCCCTTCAATTGCAGCTACATGGGGGCAGGATATGATGGGAATTATCTTTCAGTCCTATTCAATCTTATGGGCACGTCCTTGCCTGGTTATTAGTGGTTTATTTGTTTCCCTTCTGAATTTTGTGATCTCATTTTCTGGGCTGTTTTATTTATTTAAGGCGGGATTCTGGATTGTAAGAAGATTGTCAGAATTAAATGTTCTTGCTACATATAATGAGGTTCTCCCAAAATTTGGGTTGGATCTATTTTTACAGGAAAATTTTATTTTCCAAATTGCCACAATGCCAAAGTCTAACGTTATTATTGTAATTTGGTACATTGCAGCTTTGTTGATTTCAATATCATTTGGGTTGAGTTCATTTATATCGACTCAGACCTTACTTTTTATCCGCATCAAGCAGGATGAAAATGATATCAACCTGTTGAAAATCTCCTGATTTTTCTTCATAAAAAGCATATTACCCAATACCCTTTCTAATTTCTGCAATTTTTCTGTATTTAAGTATAAACAAATATTGTAAAATGGATTTTAGTTCAGTTAAATTACGAGGCTCTACTAAGAGTCAAATTAATTAAATTGATATATAAAAAGGAATAAACAGAGGGATATTAATGGCTGTACCAAAAAGAAAAATATCAAAACAGCGTGGAAGAAAGCGCCGCACTCATTGGAAGGCATCAACGCCTCAAGTAAGTGTATGCCCACAATGTAACTCCCCAAAATTGCCTTATCGGGCATGCCCCTCCTGCGGTTACTATAAAGATAGACCTGTAATTTCAGCAAAAGGAATTTAATCCAAATTCATATATGAATATCGCCATCGATGCAATGGGCGGTGACAATGCACCTTTGTCGAATGTTAAAGGTGCATTCGAGTATCTAAAACACCATGGTGACGATGCCGCTAACATCATTCTGGTGGGTAAAAAAGAGCTGCTTGCAAAAGAATTGGCAGCCTTTCCACATATGCCGGAAAAAGTTTCTATATGTGATGCTCAGGACATCGTGGGCATGGATGAAAGTCCTGCAAAAATACATCGGACAAAACCGAATTCTTCTCTGGTTAAATCCATCAAACTCGTCAAGAGTGGTGATGCTGATGCGGTTATTAGTGCCGGCAATACCGGCGCACTTCTGTCCACCTCACTTTTTACAATTGGAAATATTTCTGGAATTAAGAGACCGGCACTTTCGCCGTATATCCCAACAAATAACGGTGGGTTTATTCTAAGTGATGCCGGGGCAAATATGGAATGTAAAGCATTTCACCTAGTCCATTTTGGCATAATGGCAAGTGCCTATATGGAGTTTTCCATGGGCAAAAAAAATCCATCGGTCGGTTTACTCAATATTGGTACCGAAGATAACAAGGGAAACGAATTGACACGAACGGCCTTCCCACTCATGGAAGAACATATCAATAATTTTGTTGGCAATATTGAAGCTAGATATATACTTGATGGAAAAGTAGATATTGTGATTTGTGATGGATTCGTTGGAAACACAGTATTAAAATTTATTGAAGGCGTTATCGTCCATATGATGGATTGGTTTAAGGAAAGTATCAAATCCCATCCCATTTGTAGAATATCGGCACCACTCATGACTCCTGCTTTTCGGGACATGAGAAAATTAATGAATTATGAAACCTATGGGGGTACCCCCTTTCTGGGTATCAATGGTATTGTGTTAAAAGCACATGGTTCTTCCAGCCATGTATCAATCTATAATTCTCTAATCAATGCTCAGCATCTTATTGATACAAATTTAATTGATAAAATTGGAAATCGCGTTGCTTCACACCTTGATATAATGGACTAAAATAAAATTGATAAACCAAAAGAAAATATACGCAAATATTACAGCCCTTGGGATGTATGTGCCAGAAAACATATTGACCAATGCTGATCTTGAAAAAATGGTTGAAACCACTGATGAGTGGATCGTCAGCCGCACTGGAATAAAAGAACGTCGTATCGTTGCGAAGGGTGAAACCACTTCTGATCTCTGTACAAAAGCTGTACAGAAAGTTCTTGAAATGAGAAATATTCCTGCCGATGAAATTGATGCAATAATTGTTGCTACCATAACCCCAGATATGATGCTTCCCTCTACAGCAGCAATCGTCCAAGATAATATTAACGCTGTTAATGCCTGGGGATATGATTTATCCGCCGCCTGTTCAGGTTTTCTCTTTGGTTTACAGTCAGGTGCAATGATGATAGAAACTGGACGATACAAAAAAGTACTTGTCATCGGTGCAGAAACCATGAGTTCTATAATTGATTATACTGATAGAAATACCTGTATTATTTTTGGTGATGGTGCCGGCGCAGTCCTTCTGGAGCCCTCTGATGAATTTGGAATCATTGATGCCAAAATGCGACTGGATGGCAGCGGAGGAAAATTTTTGAATCTGAAAGGTGGTGGTAGCCTTTATCCTGCAAGTCATAAAACTGTTGATGAAAAAATGCATTATGTCTATCAAGACGGTCGGAGTGTCTTCAAATTCGCCGTTAAAGGCATGGCAGATATTTCATTCGATATTGCCAAACGAAATGGACTGACAAATGATGATATCGATCTTTTTATTCCTCATCAAGCCAATAAAAGAATAATCGATGCCTCGGCAAGGCGACTGGGGATATCGGATGATAAGGTATTGATCAATATTGACAAATACGCAAACACCACAGCTGCAACTATCCCAATTGGCTTTGTGGATGCGTTTGAATCAGGACGACTGAATAAAGGTGATAATGTTATTATATCTGCCTTCGGGGCAGGTTTTACTTGGGGTGCAATGTATATTAAATGGGGCCTTTCAAATAATGCCTGATATTTTACTATTCCCAGGACAGGGGTCTCAATTTGTCGGAATGGGCAAGGATCTTTTTGATAATTCAAACCTGGCAAAGGATTGTTATCTCAAGGCTTCAGATATTCTGGGTTTTGATATCGCAGATATATCCTTTAATGGTCCAGACGAATCACTGAAGCTCACTCAATATACCCAACCGGCAATATTTGTCCATAGTATTGTAGTTTTTAATATTCTTAAATCCAGAGGATTAACATTTTCTGGTGTCGCTGGGCATAGCCTTGGTGAATTCACAGCATTTGTCGCAGCAGGTGTTTTAACTTTTGAAGATGCAGTAAAACTAGTAAAAGTGAGAAGCTCTGAAATGGCCAGTGCCGGAGAGAAACAACCTGGAAGTATGGCAGCAATCATTGGTGCAACTGATGAACAGATGAAAGAGCTGTGTGATCAGGAAGGTATTGTTGTTGAGGCAAATATGAACGCACCGGGTCAAATCGTTATCTCAGGTGAAGTTGATTCTGTCTCTGCAGCAGTCGAAACTGCAAAGAAATTAGGGATTCGAAGAGCAATACCTCTGAATGTATCCGGGGCATTTCATTCTCCATTGATGAAACCAGCGCGAAAACAACTTTCTGATACTATGAATCAGTTAAAATTTAACCCGCCAACTGTTCCAGTTTATCAGAATGTATCCGCCAAACCTGAAACAGACATCGAGACAATTAAAGAGAATATTCTCCTGCAATTGGAATCACCTGTACGCTGGGTTGAAATAATTGAAAAGATGAAAATGGATGGACATAAATCCTTTTTTGAACTCGGTCCGGGAAAAGTTCTTCATGGACTAAATAGAAGAATTTTTAGAGATTCTACAAATGTTAGTCTTGGCAAATTTGAGGATATTATTAATTATGAATTTTAACGATAAAGTTGTGATGGTCACTGGTGCCTCAAGGGGTATCGGGAAGGATATCTCTATTAACTTTGCCAAGGCAGGTGCAACCGTTATTCTTATCAGCCGAACTGAATCATCTTTATCAGAAGTTCAATCCCAAATTTCTAAATTAGGTGGAATCTCACATGTATTCCCAATGGATGTATCTTCATTAACTGATTTTGAAGCCACTGCAAAAAATGTTTATAATCAATTTGGACAAATTGACATTCTTGTTAATAATGCCGGGATCACCCGTGATAATCTTATAATGAGAATGAAGGAAATTGATTGGGATGATGTTCTCAATATAAATTTAAAAGGTGTATTTTCCGGAATAAAAGCTGTGACCAGATTTATGATGAAAACCAGGGCAGGGAGAATCATTAACATCTCCTCCGTCATTGGACAAATAGGTAATCCCGGTCAAAGTAATTATGCTGCATCTAAAGCTGGGGTCTTTGGATTGACCAGAGCAGCAGCGAAAGAACTTGGATCACGTAATATTACTGTAAACGCCATTGCCCCTGGATACATCATGACAGAAATGACTGATGGACTTGCAGAGAATATTAAAAATGAATTATTAAAATTAATCCCTTTGGGGAAATTCGGTACTACCCTGGATGTTTCTAACCTGGCAATGTTCCTTGCTTCAGATGAAGCAGCATATATAACCGGCCAGGTTTTAAATGTTGATGGTGGTATGGTAATGTAACTAATAAAAACGGAGAAAAAATGTCAGATTATTTTGATAAAGTAAAAGAAATCATTATTGATAAACTGGGCGTAGAAGATAGCAAAATCACAACTGAAGCAAAATTCATTGATGATCTTGGTGCTGATTCACTAGATACTGTTGAATTGATTATGCAATTCGAGGAAGAGTTCAATATCGAAATTCCTGATGAGGATGCTGAAGGATTGACAACAGTAGGCGAGTCTGTAGATTATATTACAAGTAAAATGGGATAGTCTCAAGTAAAATGGATCACAGTCGTCGCGTTGTAATAACGGGGATGGGAATCTTGTCTCCTCTTGGTAATTCTATTTCAGAATTTTGGGAAGGTATTTCTAGCGGTAAAAATGGGATTCGGCCTATCAAGCAATTTGATACATCTGATTTTGCTGTTCATATTGCAGGAGAAGTACGTGATTTAGATTTTGAAGATTATATTGATCGCAAAGAATTAAATCGTATGGATCAATTCACAGCATATGCACTTGTGACAGCTGATCAGGCGATTGCCTCAGCTGGGATTACGTCCAATAATGTGGATCATAACAGAGTGGGCGTAATAATCGGTTCAGGTATCGGTGGAATACACACATTTACAGAACAGCATTCCCGATTATTGAAAAGTCCTAGAAGGGTCAGCCCATTTTTTATTCCTGCGATGATCACTGATATTGCTGCAGGTCAGGTATCTATTAAATATGGGTTCAAGGGTCCCAATTATGCAGTAGTATCTGCCTGCGCAACATCCAGCCATGTTATTGGCGATGCTCATCGCCTTATCAAGTATGGTGATGCGGATATAATAATTGCCGGCGGATCTGATGCTACTATCAATCCCATGTCTGTTGCTGGTTTTTCCAATATGAAAGCACTCACAAAAAATCCCGACCCAGATACAGCCAGCCGACCTTTTGATCTTAATCGTGATGGTTTTGTAATGGGAGAAGGTGCAGGGTTGTTAGTGCTTGAAGAATATGAACATGCCAAAGCAAGAGGTGCCAATATCGTTGCTGAATTGTCAGGATATGGTGCCACTGCTGATGCCTATCATCTTACGACACCTGACCCAAGTGGTGATGGAGCAATTCGTTCAATGAAACTGGCAGTTGAAGATGCTGGACTCCAGCTTGAAGATATTGACTATATCAACGCCCATGGAACCTCAACGGCATACAATGACAGAACCGAAACCAAAGCTATTCGTACACTATTTGGCGATCATGCTTACAAACTATCGGTTAGCTCGACAAAATCAATGACTGGTCATCTTCTTGGAGCTGCAGGCGGAATCGAGGCAATTGCCACAATACTAGCATTAAAAAATTCATTAGTGCCCCCCACTATTCACTTTGAGACTGTTGATCCTGATTGCGATTTGGACTATACTCCTAATCAGGCCAGGGCAAAAGATCTAAAAGCAGCTATTTCAAATACTTTTGGATTTGGAGGTCACAACGCTACATTGCTTTTCAAAAAGTGGACGGAATAATACGATACCTATTTGATTGGTTAAAGGGGTCTAAATCTGAGTTTTCCAGTTTAGAAACCTCAATCTACTACCGATTTAAGGATAAATCTTTAATAAAAAGCGCTTTGACTCACCGATCGCTGGCAAAGGGTCATCAGGATAATTACGAAAGAATGGAGTTCCTTGGTGATTCCATAATTGAAAGTGTGTTGACAGATTGGCTATTTCACCAATATCCTGAAGCAAATGAAGGTATATTAACGAACTATCGGTCTTCCCTCGTAAATAAACATTTTCTTGCTACCGTAGCCTGTACAATAAACCTTAAAGATTATGTCCTTGCCGAGAAATGTGTAAATCTAAACGACAAGAAAGTTAAAAATAATATCATAGCTGATTCATTTGAAGCTCTAATGGGAGCAATATTCCTGGATGGCGGTATCGGTGCAGCAAAACGATCTATTTTAAAAACCATTGTCCCAAATTCCCATTTAGCAAATCCAAAAAATAATTATAAAGGTCAGCTTATTGAATTCTGCCATAGAAACAAGACTGATGGTCCTCATTTCATCAACCATGTCAGTAAAGGACCTGACCATGAAAAACTATTTAATGTAGAAGTAAGAATCGGTCAGGAAAAATCTTATGTGGGAAGTGGAAAAAGTAAAAAGGAAGCAGAACAGGATTCTGCGCAAAAGGCTTTATTTGATTTATGTTAATCTTATTTTGTTAGAAATTCAATTTTGCTGAGCTAAATAAATTATTTAGGATTTTCTTTCTTCCTGAACTTGGTTCAGCTTATCCCTTAACAGGGCTGCAATTTCATAATTTTCTAATTCAATGGCCTGATTCAGAGCTTTTTTCATTCCTGAAATCTTTTCTTCAGCGCTAGTAGCCTTTCTTACAGGCTTGCCACGATGAATGGGAGTGAATTCACTTTCAATAACTTTATTTTCAATACTTTCTATATTTAACAAATCCTCATTCACAAAAATCGGTGTACCAGCTCTTAATCCAATTGCGATCGCATCGCTGGGGCGAGAATCAACTCTTACCCGGTTATTTTCAAATCGTATTTCAATATTTGCGTAAAATGTGCCGCTTCGTAATTCAGAAATAGATATTTTGGTTACTTCAGCATCGACATTATCCAATATATTAACCATGAGGTCATGAGTAAGGGGTCTTGGCATTTCAATATTTTCAAGTGCCAGAGCAATTGCCTGTGCTTCGGTACTCCCAACAATTATGGGTAACTGGCGATCTCCCCCCCATTCTTTCAGGATCACTGCATACCCCTTGCTTGGTGGAAAGTATGCTATTTTTATGACATCAACTCGTTTCATATTTCTTCTTTATACCTAAGCAATCTTACAAATACTTAAGTAATAATTTCCATTAAGTTTTTAATATATTAATTGTAATCTAATATTATAACAAGATCAGTCTGAATTATATCTAAACTCAAACTATTTTACTCATTTCATCCTTCAAAGACATAATTCTATTTACCGGTGTTGGATCGGTTTCATTCAATAGTGCAGTATAGTAACTGATCCAGTCAATAGTATGAATCAACAAGAGCAACCTGACTAATGGTGAACTTCCATCTGATGAGATAATAATATGAGATTTTGGTAAATCTGATAGCAATTGGCGGGAAATTTTCATTCTTGCCAGTGATCTTGGGTGGTCCTGCTCATCTGGAAGCCAGATTATACTCATTTTTTTTAATAACTTCGGATAAGAATTCCATCCTTCAATTTCGTTATGATTATGCTCAGGTATGTGGTGATGGAAAGCCATCATTTTTGAATTTTCTGCCAGCTGTCCACGAAACCTTAAGGCTGCTACCCAAGTGAGATCTTCACTGCCATAAATTACCGGAATTGAATCATAAATCTTTTTACTAATTTTTATTGCATAGTTGTCGTCATCAAAATTATTAAGCGATTCTGATAATAATTCTAATTTGCTAACTGCATATTCCAATTGATGGATTAAATCGTGATGACCAAAGCCCAATTTAATTAAAGCCATAAGTAGGAGTGTGAATGAATATCCCAATGCAGCTCTTGGCTGTAAACCACCAACCATTGGAATCACATCAAATTTATTTTCAAAGGCAATTTCACCAACTCTCCCACCAGTAGTCATGGCAATAATTTGAGCATTTCTAGAAATGCACTGATCCAAACCACTGAGTGTTTCCTCAGTATTTCCAGAATATGAAGATGCTAATACCAAAGTCTGCTCGTTAACCCATGCAGGTATATTATAAGATCGATTTACACTTATTGGAACCTCACATCCGCTTTGAAGGATCACTCTGGCAATATCTCCGCCAATTGCAGACCCCCCCATTCCCAAAATCAATATATTTCGTACATTTTCTGGTCTGTTTAAAGGGCTCCAGTTTTTCATTTGCGATACAGAATCTTGAATTTGAGCAGAAAATCCATTGATTGCATCGAACATATTTGCCAAGTCGTGTTTTTTCTTTAGTTCTGAAAAATTCATCAACATTAATTATTTCTCCTCGTGATTAAATCACTAAAATATAGTAAATCCGAACAATCAATATCCAGATTAGTCAACATCGTATTTGCTTCTTCAATATTTTCCATTATAAACTGTTTTGTACTTTTAACAATTCCTGATTCAATAAACAGTTCTTGTATTGCATTTTTGCCACTATTGATATCATCTTGACATATTTCAATTGCCGATTGAATTTCTGTAGGTATTTGATTTTTTGCCAGAATCATCAGATAGGTTTTCTTCCCAAGGAGAATATCGCTGTTCAGACTTTTTCCCATATTATCTGAATTAGAATATATTTCTAGCAAATCATCCTGTACCTGAAAAGCGCGTCCAATTAGTCTACCATAACCACGGATTCCATATCTAACCGGTAAATCTGCACTGGCGATTATTGCTCCCATTTCTCCAGCCAGACCAAGCAGATGTCCTGTTTTTAAATCAACCATTTTGACATATTCATCTAAAGATATATTATTGATAGTTTCAAATTCTTTATCGAATGCTTGGCCTTCACAAACCCTTAACAGACCTTTTGTAAAAACTGTCATCAAATCACGAGGTGCGTCTTCTTCTTGAAGGATAAGCAAAGCCAGAGAAAGCATGGCATCACCTGTAAGAATTGCACTTCCAACATCCCATTTTTCATGAACTGTAGGTTTACCATGCCTGGTTTGATCTTCATCCATGATATCATCGTGAACAAGGGTGAAATTATGCAGGATCTCTACGGCGAGTGCAGATGGCAAAGCCTTCTCATAGTTGACACCACATGAATTTGCAGATATCATTGTAAGTAATGGCCTCAAGCGTTTGCCACCAGCAGTTAATACATATTCTATGGTTTTGGTAAGAGACACTGGACCTTCTGGATACAGCCCACCTATCCTTGAATTAATAAGTGATCTGAGATGTGTTATTCCCGCTTCATTCACTGATTGCGATCTCTCCAAATTCCATGAGCTTTGAAAGTACTATTTTTTTGATTTCTTCCATCCTGTCCCGACGATTAGCTTCAAATCGACAAACGATGACAGGCTGTGTGTTTGATGATCGAACTAATCCCCACCCATCACCAAATTTTATCCTGACACCATCAACAGTGATACAATCATAGTTTTCTTTAAAATATTCTTCAGCCAGTTTAGCGATTTTGAATTTTTCTTCGTCAGTGGGACATTCCAAGCGCATCTCAGGTGTTGAATAATAAACTGGGGTCTCTGAGGTGAGATCAGATAATTTACGATCCGTTCTCGAGAGAGTCTGCGCTAATCGTAATGCTACATATACGGCATCGTCAAAACCAAAAAAATCATCTCCAAAAAATATATGCCCACTCATTTCACCGGCAAACTTTACATTCTCTTCCTTCATTTTCTTTTTTATTAATGAGTGACCGGTCTTCCACATGATCGGTTTGCCTCCATACCGGAGGATCATGTCTTCCAATGCCTGTGAGCATTTTACATCAAATACAATACTATCACCGTCATTGACAATTTCAGGAAGAAATAATGCCATCATGTTGTCGGCTCTGATTATCTGCCCCAAATTATCCACTGCCACAACCCGGTCAGCATCTCCATCATATGCCACACCCAAATCATACTCACCGGATTTCATTAGTTCAACAACTTCAGCCAGATTGTGATCTTCGGTAGGATCAGGATGGTGATTTGGAAATGTTCCATCAACATCACTATATAATTCAGTTACTTCACAATCTAGTTCATCAAAAATTCCAGGAGCAGTTATACCGGCACAGGCATTTCCAGAATCCATGACTATTTTCAAATGTTTATCAAATTTTATTTTTGATTTCAGCATCAGATGATAATCCTCTAAAATGGATGCTTGAGACTCTCTGCCATTTCCCAATTCAAAATCATTTTCCTGGATAATTGTTTTCATTTCCTGAATTTGCTCACCAAAGAATGCCATTTTATTAAATGACAATTTGAAACCATTAAATTCTACTGGATTATGGCTACCGGTGATCTGGACAGCTCCATCAACATCGAGATGAAACATACTGAAATAATTAACTGGAGTTGGGATTATGCCCAGCAGGACCACATCAATTCCGGTTTCCTGCAAACCTTTTGAAAAAATTGATATTAGATGAGGAGTGGTCAGACGAATATCTCCGCTTAAGGCAATTGTTTTGCCTCCCCGGCGGATAATACCGGTTCCAAATGCACGCCCCAGGTTGCGGACAACATCATCCGTAAAATCTGTTTCAACAACACCGCGAATGTCATATTCGCGAAAAATATATGTATTCATTTAGTTTCCTTTATATAACTCACCCAGGACGACCAATTCATTTGCACCAGTTACATTAACCATATTTGCAGGTAATTGAAAGTGAAATGCTGCTGCCAACACGGCCATTAGCAAACTTTCTTTCATGTTGGGATCGATACCCAAATTTGTACTTGATGTTATGCTATGTATCGCAGAATTTTTGATAATTTCATCCATTAATACGGGATGATTTACGCCACCCCCGCTAATAATTATTCTGGTTTGCAGAGCGTTAAAATTAAGATATTTCTCAATGTTTAAAGAAATGCTTTTCGCTGTGAAAACAACTAATGTTCGGATGATATCCTCATGAGATTCTCCTGGAAAATCTCTGAGTATTTGATCTAACATTATTTCAGAAAAATCAGAGCGGCCACTTGATTTTGGTGGTTTCCTATGAATGAAAGGATGATTCATTAGTATATCAAGAATTTCAGGGATCACCTGTCCTAATTTTGAGAATTGTCCATCCTCATCCATATTTCTGGTAAAACATTTTCGTGCACATTCATCAATGAGCGCCATACCGGGACCAGTATCGAATCCCTGCACCTTCTCTCTTTCACCTGTTGCAGGAATAAATGTTACATTTGAAATACCGCCAATATTCAAAGTTATAATGTCTTCATTTGAATTACGAAATAGCAGCCAATCTAAAAATGGGGTTAATGGTGCTCCCTTACCACCGGCATTAATATCCGATGTCCTAAAATTGTACACAATGGGGATGTTCAAAGAATTATAAAGATATTGCGGATCGCCAACTTGCCAGTTAGACTTACCGTCATCGTGAGAAATTGTCTGACCATGGGAGCCGATAAGATCCACCGCTCTTCCATTCAGGAATTTCTCAACATAAATGGAAAAAACCTGACCCAACATACTATCGGCAATTTTCCCACGAAGATAATCTCCGGATAATGCTGCCCGGATAATATCCTTTACTTTGCTGTTATATGCAATTGTCTCAAAATCCAAACATTGCCAGACAAGGTTATAATTTTTATCGAGTTGTATATTAAATAAACCGCAATCCAGACCATCCATTGAGGTGCCGGACATTAGACCTAAAATCGTGATTGGTTTTTGTGTATTCTCAATCAATGTCATGATATTTTTATTCTTTTTTAACCAAACGGTTAGGAATTTCCAAACTTAAATATTGTATTAAATGTCTATTAATCAAGGTGAAATTTACTTCAGATTTCAACTATTTATCTTTGTCTTATTATTTCGAAAACCTAAACCGAATCTTGAAGTTTATCAGATTGCTAACATCAATACAGCGCATATTAATTTAACCTACAATTTTATAGAAAGATTTATTGATTAGACTCCATTTATTAAAATGATGAAATTCTCCACTTTAATAATTTTATTCTTATTTAATGTCACATGTCTCGCTGGACAAACAATATCGGGGTATATTAGAGATTTGGAGACTGGCGGAGGCTTACCATATAGTAATATCTTTTTGCAGGGAACAAATCGTGGTACAACATCCAATTTGGAAGGATATTATCAACTCAAATTAATACCAGGAAGATATCAATTATCATTTCAGTACTTAGGATATCGCTCTGAAACCGTTGACATTCATATTATTGATCAAAATATTAAGTTAAATATTGAAATGAGTCCGCAAATCCTGCCCATTGATGGAATTACCGTTTACGCCGATCAAAAATCTACAATTGAACTATTGATTTTAAAAGCTTCAAAGCAGAGGCGAAATTCAATGGAATACTTGCGTAATTATTCATGTAATTCATACACAAAAACAAGTTATAGATCTGCTAGATATAATATAAATGCTTATGGCGGAATATTTGAAACTTATTCAGAACTTTACTTTAATGCTCCTGGAACATGGCACGAAGTTATTTTGAGTCAAAAACAAACTTCTAATATTCCAAACTCTATAAATCTGATTAGTGGTAATACTTTTTTAGATATTAATTCAGATAGAATCCATATTGGAACGAAGAACCTCATTGGCCCTATAGCTCCAGACGCAATAAATCACTATAACTATATAATGGCTGATACGCTTTTTCAAGATAATTACAGGATATTTAAAATAAATTTTACACCGTTAAATAATGATACCCCATCAATGAAAGGGTCAATTTACCTTGCCGATAAAATTTTCCTAATAAAGCAAATTGATGTTCAACTCAATGCAGAATGTAATTATGATGTATTTGAAGACATTCACATTATTCAGAATTATAAGGTTATTAATGATAGTTTATTTTTACCGATTTATTCATTTCGTGAAAGCAAATTTGTTATTGACATACCTAAATATCCAGTACTTATCATAAAAAAAGAAAATTTTCGCGAGGATTATTTAATCGATAATGATGATAATTTTATTCATCCTAATCAGGATGCAGTGGTTTTTAAAAATTCATTAGATTTTGAAGAAATTGCCATGCACATCCCGCCGCTTAACAAGGATGAATCAAAGGCTTATGAAACTATTGATAGTCTGGTACAAAATAATAAAAAAATATCTGCAATGGTAAATATGATGAGCCTACTGGATAAATATGCATGGATAAGGACATTACCTATTGGTAATTTTTCTGATTTCTTTCGTTTTAATCGCGTTGAAGATTCCTTTTTGGGTATCTCGATTGATACTAAAAATCAGTTTAGCCCCCTTTCATTGAAACTCGGTTATGGTTATGGTTTTGGTGACAATAAAACGAAATATTTTATTTCACCTGGAATACATCTATTTAGGAAGCATTCTGTATCTACTCTGACTATGAGTATCTATGATAGAATTTTAACTCGTGAGAACCAGGATGAATATCCAATTAGTCTGAATACATATTCCAGCATTTTCAATGATTTTGATTATTTTGATTACTATTATGCGAAGGGTTTTAGTATTAATACCGATTTTTCAATCAGTCAGTTCACACTTTCAGCTAAGTATTTAAACGAATCGCATTCATCTGCGATAAAAAATATTGAGCATGGAATTTTTAATAAAAATCACTATTCCGACAATCCTGTAATGTCAGAAGGACATAATATCGGGATAAATCTGAATTTTAAATATTCAAATATTTTATATCAGGATTCCGGTTTTGGTAAAAAAGAAATACCAAATCATAATTATTGGGAAACGGAATTCTCTATTCAATCTGGAATACCAGAATTTGGCGGCGAATTCAATTTTTCAAAATATCATTTGGCGTTATACTTAAAGCAAAATATCTCTCATTCTAGTTTTCTGGACATCTCCTTTTTCTATGGGTTTAGCAAGGGTATCCTGCCAGCACAATATTTATTTGAGCTGAACAGCGGTTTTGCAGGATTTCGAAGATATAAATCGTTTGCCACTCTTAATCAGAATGCTTTTTACGGACAAACGAAAATTGCCCTTTATCTAGAATACAATGTTCACAATTCTATCTTTAAAACACTTCATTTATCTACACCATGGGAATTTTCAATGATATATAATACTGGTTGGGCAGGCAATAAAGACATAAACCATATTAATTATAATGATTATTATTTTGAATATGGGTTCGGACTCAATAAAATATTTAAATTGATTAAATTCGAATTTATCTGGAGTGGGATTGATATTCCAAACTCAAAATCTTTTTGTTTTATCGTCAAAATTGATGATTTTGATATTTTTTAAATAACAATTAAATGCCAATCTGGTTTATGTTTTATATGTTGGTTATCGCTGTTTAAAGTTATCTCGCAGTACGTAATTTTATCAGAATTAATTTCAATATGTTGAAAAGATATGAAAAGTGATAAAAAAATAAAATCTTACTCTCCTCTCGAAGAAAAACTTAATATTATATCCCATGGGATTGGTTTTTTGTTAAGCATTACTGCGTTGATATTTTTAGTCGTTTTTGCAGCTATCTATGGAGATGTGTGGCACATTGTGAGTTTCACTATTTTTGGTTCCAGTTTAATCATTTTATATGCAGCATCTACCCTTTACCACGGTGCAGTAAAACCTTTGGTTAGAAAAAGGTTAAAAATTGTGGATCATTCAGCAATATATGTACTCATTGCTGGGACATATACTCCTTTTACGCTCGTTACACTGAACGGTGCAACCGGATGGATAATTTTTGGCGTATCCTGGGGGTTTGCCATCATCGGAATCACATTAAAACTCTTTTATACTGGAAAGTATGATCTATTTTCTACGGCAATGTATATTTTAATGGGATGGTTAATTATTTTTGCCATTAAACCGTTAATAAATAATTTACCAGCTGGCGGACTCCAATGGCTTTTTGTTGGAGGATTTTCTTATACGGTGGGTGCTTTAGTCTACAGCATTCGTAAAATTAAGTTTAATCATGCCATATTCCACATTTTAGTATTGTTTGGAAGTTTTTGTCATTTTATAGCTGTTTTTAAATATCTCTTGCCAAGAAACTGATCATTAAACTTCGGTCTTCTTTAATTTAATATTATATTGTTGCAACAACAGTTAATTAATCAATTTTAATATGTAAGTTAAATTGTTACTTTAAATTATATAATTTCATCAGAACTTTTAGTAAAATTCAACCAGTTCTCAATTCCTTTGATATCCACTAATTAATAGAAATTTAAGAATATCTATATTAGCGGATATCATTGTGAATTTTGAATATAATTCAAGCCTACAACGGATGTAAATTATTTCAATAATTTGAATTCCCTTTTGACAAATATAGATTATTTCAATTCTGAATTATCTAGATTCTTTCTTTGTCAATAAAATTATACAACAGACAATAAAAGGAACTACTATTCGATTCTGCACCTCTATTAATTGCATGGATGGACGAGTACAGTATCCGGTAATTTCGTTTCTACAAAAACGCTTTGCAGCCGATTATGTAGATACAATAACTGAAGCCGGGCCAAACCGGATATTGTCTGATGCCGTTGATACGGTCTTAATACAGTCCATCATAAATAGATTAAATATTTCAATCGAAAAACATAATTCAGTTGGTATTGCAATAGTTGGTCATCATGATTGTGCTGGCAATCCTTCACAAAAGACAATGCAGATTAAACATATTCTTAAATCAATCCAAATCCTTCAAAAAATATTTGTAAATGTTGAAACTATAGGATTATGGGTAGATAAAGATTGGCAAGTTCAGGAAATTATTAATGGATAATAATTTTATCATCAGCCTGTTTTATATCTTGCAGCCTATCTATTATCCTTTACAAACCTATTATCATTATAAACTGACCACAACGAATAGGACATCATGAATTTCAAAAACTTTTTTATTCTAACAGTATTATTGCTATCACCTTTGTATTCACTGGATTCACTAAAGGTTGGTGTTTGGGATAATGAGCCTCTTGTATTTATGGAAGAGGATGGTTCATTCAAAGGTATATACATTGATATAATAAATTATATTGCTGAACAGGAAAACTGGATTATCCAATATAAACATGGATCATGGGCCAACGGTTTGGCGCGGTTAAAGGCAAATGAAATTGATATTTTGTTGGGTATCGCATTTACAGTTGAACGAGGGAAAATTTATAATTTTAATGAAACAAATCTTGTTACCAATTGGGGACAAGTTTATCTCTCAATGGATTCCGATATTCAATCTATGATAGATTTGTCGGATAAACGTATAGCAGTGCAAAAAGAAGATATCTATTTTCTGGCATTAAAATCTTTTGAAGAAAAACTTAATATAAATTCAATATATGTGGAGGTAGAAGATTATTCAGAAGTTCTTGCACTTGTTTCTGAGGGCAAAGCTGATGCTGGATTAGTACCAAGGATTTTTGGGCTGTACCATGAAAGTAAATATGATATACAGAGAAGTTTTATCAATTTCAGACCAGTAGAACTAAGAATGGCCGCCCCATTTGGCAAAAATGATGAAATACTCTCAACCATCGATAAACACATTAACAATTTAAAAAGTAATAAGAATTCATTCTACTATCAATCAATTAATCAATGGATTGAAGGGGTAAATAAACTGGTAATACCTGGTTGGCTAAGTCCGCTAAGGGTATTAATCATTTTAATGTTCATAGTGATGACTGTAGCTATACTAATTATTGTACTGAGGTGGCAGGTTAGAGTAAGAACAAATGCCCTGTTAAGGACAATTAATGCCAAAGAAAAAACTGAGCGTGATTTACGTATCAGTGAAAATAATTATCGATCGATACTGGAACAGGCTTCTGACGGAATTTTTATTTCTGATAATAGTGGAAAATACATCGCAGTCAACCTTAGTGGGTGTAGCATGTTAGGATACTCGCATAGTGAGATCCTGACAAAAAATATCTCAGATCTAACCCCTCCTGAGGATTTGTCCTCTACCCTTTTTCGTATGGAAAAATTATTGGAGGGAAAAATTATTGTATCAGAACATAGGCTACTTCGAAAAGACTCCAGTAAGGTCCCAGTTGAAATCAGCGCCAGGATTTTGTCTGATGGTCGTCTTCAGGAAATTATCAGAGATATCACCGATCGTAAATTAGCAGAAGAAGAAAAACAGAAACTTGAAGAACAGCTTCGTCGATCTCAGAAACTTGAAACAATCGGCACCTTAGCAGGTGGTATTGCGCATGATTTTAATAATATTCTTACCCCCATTATGGGATTTACAGAAATGTCATTGATCAATTTGAAAGAAAATGATCCTATGCATTATAAACTTGAACAAGTATTAAATGCTGCTTTTAGGGCAAGTAAACTGGTTGAGCAAATACTCCTGTTTAGCAAACAGAGCGAAAATGAACATTTTTCTCTCCTTTTACCACCTTTAATCAAAGAAGCCTTGAATTTGCTAAGACCTTCAATTCCGGCAACTGTTGAAATTGTTAGTCAAATTGATACTAATTGTGGAAAAGTGCTGGCCGATGCAACACAGATACATCAGGTAATAATCAATTTATGTACAAATGCCTGGCAGGCAATGGAAGAAAAAGGCGGTAGACTGACTATTAAATTAGACCAGACATTATTGGATGAAGATACGTTAAAACTATGTCCTCGTCTGGAAAAAGGAAACTACGCCAAGCTCTCGGTTATTGATACTGGTGCAGGAATGGATGAAGATACTGTTGAACATATTTTTGAGCCGTTTTTTACAACCAAAGAAGTAACCAAAGGAACCGGACTGGGTCTATCTGTCGTTCATGGAATCATTCGCAACCATAAAGGGGATATCCTTGTTTTAAGCGATTTGGGGAAAGGTTCAGCTTTTCATATTTACCTGCCAATTGAAAATTTAGAATCAGTTTCTGTTAAAGAAGAAAAAGAAATTGTTTCTAAAGGGAATGAATCCATTTTAGTTGTTGATGATGATGTAAGCGTTGGCAATATGATTTACCATATGCTTGTAAGTATTGGGTATACAGTGGATTTATATAATAGCAGTACGGAGGCATTGAAAGCATTTAAACATCATCCTGAAGAATATAATTTGATGATTACCGATATGGCTATGCCAAATATGACCGGCATTGATCTCTCAAGAGAAATACAAAAAGCCAATCCAGATTTTCCCATTATAATAATGACTGGAAATAGCGGCTTTATTACTAAAGATCTTAGAAAAAAGAGTGGAATTGATAAAGTTATTAGTAAACCAATTGAAATGAAGGTTATATCATCAGCAATCAGAAAAGTTTTGGATAAATAATATTGATTTTCCAATAATTTTGATATTTAGTTTTGTAAAATCTTAATCATTTTTTAGTATTACATTTAATTCAGGTCAGCCTGACGGTGGCATCCTGGATTGAGAATCATTGAAGGTAATTTCCATTGTTGTTTCAATCTTACAGAACTAGCTCTAATTTCATTCTAGAAGGCTATCCTGACTCATGCAATTCAATGCAGGTTATGGTAGTGTCTTAATGCACAGGAGGATAAACAACGTGAATGATTCAATAAAAACGATTCTTATTTTAGATGATGAAATATCCATCAGACATAGCTTTAGCGACTTTTTTGATGACCTGGAATGGAAAACAATACAGGCAAACAGTGGTGAAATGGCATTATCAATTCTCAAAACCAATCCACCTGATGCTGCAATAGTCGATATCCGTTTGGGAGGTATGGATGGTGATGCTTTTATAAGAGAAGCTCTAAGGCAAAATCTTGATACTGCATTTGCTATTTGTACTGGCTCTCCTGAATATCAACTCCCTGATGATTTTCGCAATGATTGCCGTGTCTCAAATCAAATATTCCGCAAGCCAGTTACTGATATGATGAAGATAGAAGAAGATCTTGACCATATCATTCAACTAATCTCTAAGAGTAAAAATGTGGTTGACAAATAGCCTGAATTTTTTCAAAATGACACTCGAAAAACTCATTTTTCAAATCTCCTACCAGGTAGCATTCATTACAAAACAAAAAAAATAGACGGCCAATGGAATCCCTGACAATATGTCTGCAGAATATAATATTATTCATTATAAATCAAGTGGATGTGCCGCAATCCACTCCAATAACAAGATGACTTATTTTTTGTAATCGATGTCATATCTACTCTTATATATCAAGCAATTTCTAAATAATATTTCTATAAAGAACAAATTAATCTTAATTATTGTTTTCACTTGTTCAGCTGTAGTTATCACCGGTTTATCTTTAAATACCTATTATGACATTCGAACCTTTAGAGCTGAATTGGAATACAATATGCAGATAAATGCCGAGTTAATAAGCCAATACTGTGTATCGAGCCTTGAATATAATCGTCAGTATGAGGCAGTCCGGTTATTGGAAAATCTCAAAGCAAATCCATTTATTTATAATGCGTTTATGTATAAGATGGATAGTACTGTTTTTGCAGAATTCCATAAAAATGATAATGACATTATGGTACCACCTCCAATTCATGAAAATCAAGTGGGTTTTAGAGGTGATTTCATCCACGCTTTTTATTCTATAGATTTTGAAAACAAACAATATGGAACATTGTATTTGCGAGGTTCAACACAGGAACTGGAAAAGAAAATTCTCAAACACCTGCTTTTCATGTTGCTACTTACAGCGGTTCTTTTATTCATAGCATATTTAATAGCCAGACTGTTACAACTCACAATTTCCAGACCATTATTAAAACTCGCAAAAGTAACAAAAAAGATTTCTGAAGATCAAGATTATTCAATTCGAATGCATAAAAAAGGTACAGATGAAATAGGCATATTATTCGATGGATTTAATATTATGCTTGAACAGATTCAAATTAAACAGAATGAACTTCATAAGCTGCAAAACTATTTTTCCAATATTATTGACTCAATGCCATCAATTTTAGTCGGTGTTGATACAGATTGTGTAATTACGCAATGGAATAAGGAAGCAGTTGATAAAAGTGGAATCACAAAGAAAATAGCAATTGGTCAACACTTGTCTAGAGCCATTCCCCGCCTCACCAGCGAAACGGACCGGATTAAATTAGCGATGGAAAGTCGCGAGATTTTGATTAATCACAAGCAGCAGTATAAAGTAAACCATTCCATCTACTTTGAGGATGTTACCATCTATCCGCTTATTGGGAATGGTATCCAGGGTGCGGTAATCCGGATTGATGATGTGACAGACAGGGTGCATATGGAGGACATGATGATACAAAGTGAGAAAATGCTATCTGTTGGTGGTCTTGCTGCTGGAATGGCTCATGAAATCAATAATCCACTGGCAGGATTAATGCAGACTGCAAAAGTGATGAATAGTCGTCTTGTTGATAATCTCAATATAAAAGCCAATATTGAATCTGCTGAGACTGCTGGTACCTCACTAACAGCAATAAATAAATATATGGAAGCCAGGGAAGTACCACGCATGCTGAATACAATTAATGATTCTGGGAAAAGAGTTGCAGCTATTGTGAATAATATGCTCAGTTTTGCACGAAATACTGAAAATTCTAAATCAAAGTCTGATATTGAAATATTACTTGATAAAACTATTGAACTTGCAGCCACGGATTATGATTTGAAAAAACAATACGATTTTAAGACTATAAAAATCATCCGTGAATATGATAAGAATTTGCCGGCTATACCGTGCGAGGCAACCATGATACAACAAGTACTATTGAATATTCTTCGGAATGGCGCTGAGGCAATGCAGGATATAAGGGTCAATGATCCAACATTTATAATCAGAACATCTATCAAGAAAAAGAAAAATCTTATTTCAGTCGAGATTATTGATAATGGTCCCGGCATGGACAAAAAAACGCGTAATAAGGTATTTGAACCATTTTTTACAACTAAGCCTGTAGGAGTTGGCACCGGTCTTGGTTTGAGTGTCTCGTATTTCATAATTACAAAAAATCATCGCGGTGAGATGACTGTTAGTTCCTCCCCTGGAAAAGGAGCAAACTTTACAATAAGACTTCCAATATTAAGAGAAAATTCATGAATGACCTTTCAAAAACCAAATCTGAATTGATAACAGAGCTGCAAATACTAAGAAAACAACTAGATGATTATAAATTTTCAGACCAAATTTCTGATCAGGTAGAATCAAAACTGCAAGAATCTGATATTAAATATCATACGCTTTTTGAATCAGCAAATGACGCCATCTTTTTAATGAAGGGTGAATTATTTATTGACTGCAATAACCAAACATTAATGATGTTCGGATGTAAAAGAGATGAAATTATTGGCCAGTCGCCGATTAATTTTTCCCCTTTACTTCAGCCCGATGGCAGGACTTCTAATGAAAAAGCTGTTGAGAAAATCTCAGCGGTTTTGGATGGTAAACCACAAATTTTTGAATGGAAACACAGACAACTTGATGGTACATTATTTGACGCTGAAATAAGTCTAAATCTTGTTAAACTTTCCTCTGGTTCCTTTATACAGGCAGTTGTGAGAAATATTACAAAACGGAAACTCGCTGAATCTGCACTACTCGAGAGTGAAAACAAAAACCGTACTTATTTCGAGAATGCACCTGAAGGAATATTTGTTGCTGATTCAAATGGAAATTACATCGATGTAAATGAAACTGCATCAAAGATGACATTATATACCAGAGATGAATTATTAAAAATGTCAATTTCCGATTTAGTCACACCTGAAGCCCTCTCAGAGTCGCTTTATATTTTTCAGAAACTTCAGGATACGGGAAAAATGAAGAGCGAATCCATCCTCTTGTTAAAAGATAGATCTGAGATTTATGTATCAATTAGTGCGGTATCACTTTCAAATGATCGTTTCATGGCCTTCTGTCTCGATATTTCTCACCGAAAAAAGATTGAATTGGATTTGATCGAATCAAAAAGAATGCTGAGTGATGTTTTAGATAATATTCCAGTGCGAGTATTCTGGAAAGATTTAAATAGTGTATTTCTGGGATGCAATCAATTATTTGCCGATGACGCAGGAAAGAAAAATCCTCATGAAATAATTGGTAATGATGATTATAGTATGGCTTGGTTCGATGAGGCAGATATGTACCGCAAAGATGATAAATTAGTGATAGAAAGCAATCAAGCCAAGATAAATTATGAAGAACCTCAGACAACACCAGAAGGGGGAACTATTTGGTTAAAAACCTCAAAAATCCCACTTAAAAATAGCTCAGGTGAGGTGTATGGTGTACTTGGACTGTATAATGATATTACAAATCGTAAACTGGCTGAACAGGAACTACATCAATTGCGTAATTACCTTTCCAACATCATCGATTCCATGCCTTCGATGTTAATAGGCGTGGATATTGATTGTGTGATTACTCAGTGGAATCATGAGGCTTATCTGAAAACAGGAATAGCTGTTGAAAAAGCAATCGGTAAACCATTGAGTGAGGTTCTTCCTCATCTATCCAAAGAATTAACAAAACTACGCCGGGCAATGCAAACCCAAAATGTCCAAACTGATTCAAGGAGAATGCGCCGGGTGAACAATGAAACTCGCTATGAAGACATAACCATATATCCGCTTACTGCAAATGGGATGAGAGGAGCAGTTATCCGCGTTGATGATGTAACTGAGAGGGTGATGTTAGAAGAAATGATGATCCAGAGTGAGAAAATGCTTTTGGTCGGAGGTTTAGCAGCTGGAATGGCACATGAAATAAATAATCCTATTGCCGGTATACTCCAAACTGCTGATGTCATGAATAATCGTCTCATTAATTTATCGTTGCCCGCTAATAAAAAAGCTGCCGATTCTTCCGGTGTATCGCTGGAAGCTATTGCTTCTTACATGAAGCACCGAGAGGTGCCAAGGATGTTATCTACCATTCACCAGTTAGGAAAACGTGTCGCTGAGATTGTCCACAATATGTTAAATTTTGCCAGAAAAAGCGAACATATTAAAAATACGTTTAACATTGAGAATGTCATAAACAGTACTATCAAACTTGCTGCAACCGATTATGATTTGAAAAAACAATTCGATTTTAAAATTATTAACATTATAAAAGAATACGAAAAGAATCTACCTTTAATGGTAGGTGATGATGCGATGTTTCAGCAAGTGTTGTTAAATATTTTGCGCAATGGAGCAGAAGCAATGCACGATATGAAACAGGAAAATCCGATTTTCACCATACGTATTCAAACAGAATTAAAGCATAATTTTCTTCGTATCGAGATCGAAGACAATGGTCCAGGTATGACAGAAGAAATTCGCAAGCAAGTATTTGAACCTTTTTTTACAACAAAATCAGCAGGGGTTGGGACTGGTCTTGGCCTTAGTGTATCATTTTATATTATAACAGAAAATTTTGGTGGAGAAATGACCGTCATTTCCAATCCGAAAAAAGGAGCAAATTTCATAATTAGATTACCATTTGACAAAACCGATGGATCAAAAACTAATGGCTAATAGTACTTCGAAAATACTAATCATAGATGATGAAACGGCTATCATGCATAGTTTAGCCGATTACCTTGAGGATATGGAATACCAAACATTGGTTGCAGAAAACGGTAGAATCGGTCTTAAGCTGTTCGAAGAGAATAATGTTGATCTTGTATTAGTTGATCTCAAAATGCCTGAAGTAGATGGTTTTGAGGTTTTATCAAGCATAGCAAAATCGTCTCCTGAAACCCCATTAATTGCTATATCGGGAACAGGTAATATTAGTGACGCTGTTGATGCATTGCATATGGGTGCATGGAACTATCTTCTCAAACCAATTGAAAATTTATCTGTATTAAGTCATGCCGTTACTGGCGCTCTGGAAAAATCTCGTCTAAAAAAAGAAAATTTAATATATCAACACTATTTAGAAAATGCTGTCGATGACCAGAAGAAGGAGTTAAAACAAGCAAATAATCATTTGTCCCATGTCAACAGCCGGTTAAGAAACATCGTTAATACAATTCGTTCACTCTCGTTTTGCTCAGAGGTTAATGAATTTGGATCCCGATTACTTGATGAATTTGGGCGACATATGACCGCTACCGGCGGTAGTTTATATTTAAATGGGAAGGGTGGCCTGAGACTTGTGCACTCTCTTGATGCCGGGCATGCCCCTAAATTCATACCCCACCCCCTAAATAAAAGATCAGTATTCCAACAGGCCATCTGTGCAAATTCTTCATTATTGATAAACGATATCTCAAAATACAACGAAATTGATCCCAGTGGTTGGGGTGGATATAAAGATGGATCTACACTGATTTTTCCACTTCTTGATGAGTCTGGTGCCACTATTGGTGTTTTGGCAATTCACAATAAATCTAAACCGCCTTTTACAGAGCAGGACCAAGAAATTGGCGAAATACTGACATCTTACAGCAGCGAAACATTTAGAGCAGTTAATACATCTGAACACCTTCATGAAAGTGAAAAACAATATAGAGAATTGACCGAGATGCTGCCTGTAGCAATTTTTGAAACAAATATAGAAATGATTTTAACATATGTTAATCAACGAGCCTTTAAAGTTTTTGGATACACACGTGAAGATTATGAAAGTGGAATCAATGCAATTCAAATGCTTGAACCTAAAGATCGAAATATTGCCGAACGGAGGATTTCAACACTTCTGAAGGGTAAGAATATCCAAATAGTTGAATACAATGGCATAAAAAAAGATGGATCAATATTTCCAATATTGTTGCATTTAACTGCAATCATTAGAGACGAACAAATTTTGGGTATCAGAGGCATAGCAATTGATATTACTGATCGAAAAAAAAATGAAGAAGCACTTCGAAAAAGCGAAGAACAGTATCGTCAATTAGTTGAATCTTCACCAATGGGAATTCTATCTGTTGATCATAAAGGTAATCTGACAAATGTAAATGCTAAAGTACTAGAAATTATGAATTCGCCTTCTCTTGATGATACTATGAGTATCAATATTTTTGATTTCAAACCTTTGCAAGTAATAGGTGCTTCTGATGCATTTAAATCAGTTATTCAAACAGGAAAGGCCTTTCAATCTGAGACTGAGTATACCTCGAAATGGGGTAAAACTGCCTTTATGAGGTACAATATTGTCCCCATTTGTGATGACAGTGGCAACGTAACTGGTGCACAGGCCATTATTGAAGATAGCACCGAGCGAAAATTAGCCGAGGTCGCCTTGCAGCAGAGTGAAGAGAATCTTCGCACTCTTTTTGAGGAATCCCGAGATGCAATTTATATCTCGTCACGGAAAGGATCATTTATTGATATTAATCCCTCAGCAGTGGAATTATTTGGTTACACTCAAGAAGAATTATTGTCGATGCCTGTTGAAAATCTTCACGTCAACTCGGAATTTCGTAAATCAATGAATGACGATATACTAAAATTTGGTTTCATCAAAGATTATGAAGTGCAGCTTAAAAGAAAAGATGGTAAAATTATTGACTGTTTAATCACCGCCTCTCTAAAAAAAGATGCAGATGCAGAAGCAATTGGTTTTCAGGGCATAATTCGAGATATTACCATGCTCAAAAAGGCAGAGGATGAGATTAAAGTACTTGCAAGATTCCCATCAGAAAATCCAAATCCAATTTTGAGAATTGATAAGAAAGGGATTCTTCTTTACGCCAACAATCCGGCATTTTCAATGTTAAAGGAATGGAATTTGCAAGTTGGCTCGCCCATACCTGAAGTCTTAAGGAATGTAATAGATGGTATGGGCGGAAAACCAGTTAAAAGAATAGAAATCCCCTGCGGTTCTCATTTTTTCTCAATCTCTGCATCATATTCCGCCGAAGCAGACTATGCATATATCTATGCAGACGATATAACTGAGCAAAGGATTGCTGAAAAAGAAAATTCCAAACTTGAAGTTCAACTACGCAGATCCCAGAAATTGGAGACTATCGGTACTCTTGCCGGAGGAATCGCCCATGATTTTAACAATATCCTGACACCAATTATGGGTTTCACCCAGATGGCAATGTTTAATATGGACGTAGAAAACCCCTTATATAAAGATTTGGAACAGGTGATAAATGGTACCTATCGAGCCAGAGATTTAGTCAACCAAATTTTATTGTTTAGTAAGCAAAGTGAAAAAGAACGCTTTTCAATGAGCCTTCAACCCCTTATTAATGAAGCTTTGAAGCTGCTTAGACCAACACTTCCTTCAACCATAGAATTTAATAAGCAGATTGATTCAACCTGTGGCAATGTGATGGCTGATGCAACCCAGATTCATCAAATTATAGTGAATTTATGCACAAATGCCTGGCAGGCCATGGAAATAAATGGCGGTTTGATGACCATTAAATTAAAGCAGATTGAATTGAATAAAGAGAATGTCAGACTAAATCCTAAATTAATACCCGGACCATACGCCTGTCTCACAATTAGTGATTCCGGAATTGGAATGAATGAGACAACACTTGAGTATATATTTGAACCATTTTTTACAACAAAACCGATTGATAAGGGTACTGGTCTGGGGCTATCAGTTGTACATGGAATAATTCGTTCCCATCAGGGAGATATACAGGTTAGCAGTAAACCAGGGGTCGGTTCCTCGTTCCATGTTTATCTGCCAATTATCGAATCAGAGTTGGATTCTAAAGAACATGAAACAGTATCATTATTAACCGGGACAGAATATCTTTTAGTTGTTGAAGATGATAAAACAGTTGGAAGAATGATACTTCGAATGTTGGAGAGTATTGGTTATACTGTAGATTTATTTTTTAACAGCCCTGAGGCTTTGAGAGAGTTTAAAAAGCAACCGAAAAAATATGATATGATAATTACTGATTTGACAATGCCTGATCTGACTGGAATTGAATTGTCACGGGAAATTCAAAAGGCATATCAGGGAATTCCAATTATAGTTATTACCGGAAACCGCCGTATCCTAAGCAAAGAAATTCTGCAGGAATCCGGAATAAAAAAAGTGATAGGAAAACCAATTGATTTTCAGGAATTCTCAATAGCAGTCCGTAAGACTTTGGACACAAATAAATAATAAAATATGGAATTTATCGTTAGGAATACAGATGCGAGAGATTTGCCTTCAATTCTGGGTTTTCTCAATCCTATAATTGAATCCCAGAAATATTCTGCAATTACTGATCCTCTCGAGACAAATGAATTAAGTGAATGGATTGATGAAGTTTCAAAATCAGGAATATCCCTTACCGCTGTGAAAAAATCTGATGATAAAGCCGTTGGAATTCAATTAACTGAGCGATTCTCAAATTATAATGATTCCTTAAAGCATGTTGCTGAGATTGGCACATTCGTTTCATTATCTCATCAAGGATTAGGAATTGGAAAGAAACTATTCGGCGAGACTGTCAAAATATCTAAACAACTTGGGTATTCCAAACTAATAGCAATCATCCGTTCAGATAATCTATCTGCAATATCATTTTATAAATCCATCGGTTTTAGAGTTGTAGGTGTTTTAAAAAAACACGTTCTAATTGATAAAAATTATTTGGATGAAGTATTGTGTGAAGTATTGATTTGAATATTTATCATTATTCCTTCTTGGTGAAACATCAAATTATATATATATATATTTTTAACTGAGTATATGAAAAGGGAACAAATTATGACGAAACATAAAATTAAGAAGTATACCTGTTTATTAATCATTTTTAGTGGGATTAATATTGCTTCTGGGAATAACCAGGAATCTAATGTCAATATTCTAAACTTTAAGGCAGCAGATAATCTTGAAATTACCGCTGACTGGTATTCAATACCTGATTCAACAGCTCCAATTATTATTCTATATCATCAGGCAGGTTGGAGTCGTGGTGAGTATATAGAAATTGCCCCCAAATTGAATGCGATGGGATTCCAATGTCTTGCTGTTGATCAACGTAGTGGTGGTGAAGTAAACGGCATAATAAACCAAACAAACTCACAGGCACTTCTTTTAGGAAGATCCACAAATTATCTTGATGCACAGGCTGACATGACTGCAACGTTAGATTTTATCCACAATCTCTATCCGGAAAATAAAATTATCCTTTGGGGAAGTTCTTATTCATCTTCCCTAGCTTTAAAGGTTGCCGGAGATAATCATAAATTTGTAGGCGGTGTATTAGCTTTCTCCCCCGGAGAATATTTTGAAAAATTTGGAAAATCATCAGATTTTATTCATTCTTTTGCAAAAAATATAATATGCCCTGTATTTATTACCTCTGCATCCAATGAACATGGCAAGTGGAAGAATATTTATGACAATATACCAGGAATGCAAAAGACATATTTTTTACCACAAACTGCTGGAAATCATGGATCAAGGGCACTTTGGGAAAAATTTCCTGATAATGAGCAATACTGGCATGCTGTTAATATGTTTTTAAGTCAATATTTGGGAAATGATTCAGAATGAAGGCTTTTTATGGTAAATCTGTTCTCGTCACTGGTGGATCACGTGGCATTGGCAAAGCTATTGTAAAAATGTTTCTCAGCCAAGGTGCAAAGGTTGCATTTACTTATGCAAAGGAAGATAAGGCAGCAAATACGATTATATCGGAATCTCACCGTTCAGAATGTGTTGGAATTAAATCCGATATTTCCAATCCCTTAGAAGCTGCCTCCGCTATGAAAAAAACCATTGGATATTTCAACAGACTGGATATTTTAGTGAACAATGCTGGTATCTATCTTTCTCATGACATCACTGATGTGAGCTATGAAGATTGGCAGCAGGCATGGGAAAAAACCATATCTGTTAATCTCACAGGCCCGGCAAATATCACATATTGCGGAGCAAAGCATATGATGGAAAATGGCGGTGGTCAGATCATTCAGATTTCATCAAGGGGAGCGTTCAGGGGCGAACCAGGACACCCAGCTTACGGAGCAAGTAAGGCTGGTCTGAATTCCTTTAGTCAATCTCTGGCCCAAGCGCTGGCCCCTTATAATATCTACATTGGGATTGTAGCACCGGGTTTTGTAAAAACTGATATGGCTGCAAAATATCTTGAAGGCGATGATGGTAAAAAGGTTATTGCCCAAAGCCCAATGAATCAGGTGGCTGAACCAGATGATATTGCCAGAGCTGTTCTTTTTCTTGCCGATGAGAATAATAAGTTTACAACAGGCACAATTATCGATGTGAACGGAGCATCATATTTGAGATCATGATTATAATTGTATTTATTCACCTATATTTGATTGCTTAACAAAAATGTCGAATTTATTATATTTTACCTATGGTTCAAACCTTCATCCTCTGAGACTGACATCCAGGATTCACAAAGCAAAATTTATTGGAGTCTGCAAGCTAGCAGGATACAAAATAGTTTTTAATAAAATTGGAAAGGATAATTCATCTAAATGCTCTCTCCTACCTTCATCCACATATGAAGTTTATGGAGTGGTATATAAAATCTCAGAAAATGATTCTCTCATTCTTAATAAGTTTGAAGGCAAGGGCTATAATCGTAAAAATATTGAAGTATCCATAAATGACAATATTACTGAGGTCTATACCTATATCGCTCATCCAAATTATATTGATAAGAATTTAAAACCTTTTACATGGTATAAAAATTTAGTTGTGCTGGGAGGGAATTTTCATAAGTTTCCAAAATCATATATTAATAGAATTGATTCATATAGCTCTGTAAAGGATTCAGATTCAAATCGTCAGGATAAGTACGATGCATTAATATTGAAGATAAATTCTATAATAAAGTCAGATTTAGGTCAACTCTGAATATTTATTTGACAAAAATGAGATGAATTGCGGTTTGTCATATATGACATAAAAATATTAATCTATTCTCATTGCTTCAATGAAGAACATAAACTTTAAATCAATTCCATATACATTGCAAAAGGGAAATGAATGAAAATAGCATTTTCCGGTATAGAATTACCGGAAGGAAAACATAAATATAATGATAGCCAGTTAACAGCACTGGTGAATAAAGATAAACCCAAAAAAATTGCTCCATTTTTTGCAGAATTTGTCCACGATGATTTTGTTCATGCCGATGTTATTGCCATACCAGAAGATGATATTTTGAGTTTACTTATTTTTGATATGGAAAAAATTGAGGGACGCCTCAACCGTATTACCGATGAATATGAGCAAAAAATACTCAAAACTGCCCTGCAATATCTTGAAGATGAGATTCCCCTTTCGGAATGTTCCTTTACTCAAGAAGAATTAGACATATTAACTGTACTTGCTCTTTTTAGCCTGAAACCAGTTATTAAAATTCAGCAGGATGATGATATCAATTCAATAATTTCCATGGCAATTGACAAGGGCAATTTCATGTTTTTCTATACAACCGGGCAACCAGAATCGCATGCCTGGTTTGTCAATAAAGGAACCGATATTGTCACATGCGCCGGCCAGATTCATTCTGATCTTGCAAGAGGTTTCATTCGAGCTGATATAGTCTCCTTTGAGGAATATTTTAAATATTATAATTTTAAAGAATGTAAATCAAAAGGAATAGCCAAGCTCGTTGATAAGGACTATATAGTTCAGCCAGGTGATATAATTGAAATCCGGTTTAGCGTTTGATTAATATAAAATTGAGATTTAATGAATAGACGAGATAAGCAACCCGAAGATTTAAAAATTAATCAATTAAAACCTTTACCTATTTTTAATGAAGTAGGTAAAGCTCTGACCTCAATCTTGGATGTTGATGAAGTAATTAAAACAATGGTGGATACCATTCGCGACATGGTTAATCCCCAGCAGTGGTCATTATTGTTACTGGATGAATACAGCAACCAATTGTATTTTAAAATAATTGTCGGTGATAATGCAGAATCTATCAAAGATGAAAGGCTGGATATTGGTGAAGGTATTGCAGGATGGGTTGCAAAAGAAGGAAAATTCCTTATCATACCTGATGTATCAACCGATACTCGATTTTCATCGAAGTTGGATCATATTAGTGGAAACAAGACAAAATCGATTGTTTGTATTCCTCTCAAGAGCAAGAATAAAATTCTTGGTGTAATCGAATTTATTAATATAGTCGATGATGAATCATTCATCCATAATGATTTCGCATTATTAACAACAATAACTGATTACGCTGCCATCGCCATTGAAAATGCCCGTTATGTGAATAAAATAAAAAACATGACCATAACTGACGATTTAACAGGATTATTTAACTCCAGATACCTCAATCGATTTCTGGAATATGAAACAGAAATTTGTCGTCGTTATCTTTCCAGTCTTTCATTAATATTCATTGATCTTGACGGATTTAAATTTATCAATGATAATTATGGTCATTTATGTGGCAGCAAAATCCTCAAGGAATTTGGTGATTTATTACATAAGAATATAAGACGGGTTGATATGGCATGCAGATTTGGTGGGGATGAATTTATTATTGTTATGCCGCAAACCAAAAAAGATTCTGCATACCAGGTTGCGATGAAAATTAGAGAAATTATTAATTCAACTGAATTTTTGTTCGATGAAGGCATTAAGGTGAAAATTACTGCAAGTTTTGGTATTGCTGCTATTCCGGAGGATGCTAACGACCCAGCTGGGTTGGTACAAATTGCCGATGCGGCTATGTATAAAGTTAAAGAAGCTCAGAAAAATGGCGTGATGATGGCGTAATTATCCATCAAGGTTCCCAAGGTCCATTCACTAATTAATTAATGGATTTATGAAAAAACAAATTGGTATTTTAACAAGTGGCGGTGATTGTCCCGGACTCAATGCCGCCATCCGCGGTGTTGCTCGTGCCGGCCAGCAAAACTTTGATATGAGTTTTATAGGATTCCTGAATGGGTTCCGCGGTATCGTTCAAAATCGTACCCTCATGCTGGAAAACGAACTCCTGTCCGGTATTCTTGCAGATGGCGGTACAATTCTTGGTACCAGCCGGGATAAACCACACAGAATGCCAATTGGTGGAAAAATTATGAATATGATTGATGCCATCGTTGAGAATTACCATCGACATCAACTTGACGCACTTGTTTGTATTGGCGGCGGCGGCACTCAAAAAAATGCCCTGAAACTTCAGGAAGCAGGACTAAATATTATCACCTTGCCAAAAACAATTGACAATGATGTGGCATTTACAGACATCTCGTTTGGATTCGATACTGCTATGGGTATCGCTACTTCGGCAATTGATCGACTTCATTCAACTGCTATGAGCCACAATAGGATAATTGTTGTGGAGATTATGGGACATCGCGCCGGTTGGCTCGCACTTGGTTCTGGAATTGCCGGCGGTGCCGATGTAATACTTATCCCTGAACTCCCCTATGATATCAATCATGTTTCAGATACTATTTTAACCCGTGCCCGAGAAGGTAAAAATTTCAGTATTGTTGCTGTTGCCGAAGGAGCTATGTCAATAAAACAGGCTGCAAAAGTGGCAAAACTTGCTGAAAAGAAAAACCGTGCCGATACAAAGGATGAGAAAATATTAGCATCAGACCAATTAAAATATTTCCATAGAAAACATATTTCTCATACGATGGAGCTAACCAATGAACTTGAAGAACTCACTGGACTTGAATCAAGATTAACAATTCTCGGACATGTGCAAAGAGGTGGAACGCCATCTTCAGCTGACCGTGTACTTGCTACACATCTGGGTACTGCGTGTGCAAAATTACTTAATGAAGAGGTATATGGAATCATGGTCGCCGCTGATGGCGATGGTACAAAAGCAATTCCCCTTTCACAGGTTGTTGGTGTTAAAAAATTAGTGACAAAAGATCATCCATGGGTAAATTCAGCAAGGCTTGTTGGTACTTCTCTCGGTTAAGTTTTAATTTAAATCAATGACCTTGTATTGGAGGGTTCCAATGCATCTCTATCTTTTAACGGCTTTCCGAATACCGTCAAGAATTTATTCCACAAAACCCGTAAATCGCTAATGCAGTATATGGATGATGGCAGCATGAGCAATGTAAGAACGGTTCCAAAGACCAGTCCTGCCGCCACAGAAACAGCCATTGGTACAAGCCATTGTCCCTGCTCACTCCTCTGAGCAATTAACGGAGATAAACCGGCGGCGGTTGTAATTGTTGTGAGTAAGATGGGACGAAACCGAGCCATTCCAGCACTTAACAATGCTTCTTTCACACTCAATCCACTCTTAATCATTCTATTATATTTATCGAGGAGAACAACTGAATCATTAATAATAATCCCAGCGAGGGCTACAATGCCAAGAAAAGATAATATCGATACAGGGATTCCTCGCAAATAGTGTCCAAATACAGCACCAATAATTCCAAGCGGGATGAGACTCATAATCAGCATCGTCTGAACATAAGATTTTAGTAAAAACATGAGAACCGTAAAAATTCCGACTGCTGCCATTGCCATCGTAAATTTGATCGAATTTGTCATTTTGTCCACATATTCTGCCTGACCTCCAATACTTTGGGTCACATTATCCGTTTGAGCAAGTACTCTTGGAATAATTACATCTTTTAATTCCTTTAAAATTACACTTAGTTCATTTTTTGAATAGTCCAGATTGGCATAAACTTTTACAGACCGATAACCATCTTCGTGACGAATCCTTTTAATTCCTCTTTTTATCTCATACGTGGCAATTTTTTTAAATGGGATGTAATCTCCTTTTGGGGTGCGAATTTTAAGATTTTCAATCTGGCTGATGGATACTCTGTTTTTCTCATCAAATCTAACCCAGACTTTCATCTCGTCTCTACCCCTCTGGAGCCTCATGACTTCTTGTCCATAGAATCCCTGCCTCAATTGAGTAGTTACGTCCCTCAGCGTAAGACCAAGTGCCTTGGCATTTGATTTGAGATTGATAAGAAATTCATTATTCCCCATTGGAGTATCATCCTGAATATCTTTGACACCGGCAATTTTCTGAAGTTCAGATCTCATCAGTTTCTTGGCTAGCATTAGTTGATCATAATTTGAACTGAGGAATTTTACAGAAATTGGATTTCCCCCAAAATTTGAAGAGCCTATTATAACATTTTCAGCTTCAGAAACTTCACCAATGTATTCACTCAACTCTGCTGAAAATTCTCTAACGGACCATTCCCTTTCGTTCGCGGGGATCAAATCAAGAAAAATATTTACACTACCACCATACCATGATGAATAATTCTGAATCGGATTTACACCTGTTTCCTCTTCTTTAATTTTGGCAAATTCTAGGGCTTTATCAATCACATTATATCGTACTTGACTGGCAACCTCTGAAGCCGTCCCTGCCGGCATTTCAACTCTAATACGGGCAAATGGGAATTCTATTTCTGGAAAAAATTGTGCTTTTACATGCGTCCCCATAAATAATCCGGCAATAACCATTATCATTGCCGCTATCCCTGCTGATACACCCCAACGGTATTCAAGAGAAAAAGAAAGTAGTTTTTTATATAAAACATTAACCAGATACTCCGAGTACTTTGTTAATGTATCCCTGAATCCACTGCTATTATCCTGCTGATTCTTTATGTCTTTCGCCTTAATTGCTCCAGAATGACCAATGTGACCCGGTAAGATAATAACCGCTTCAACGAGAGAAAATGCCAGGCTAATTATGACTACTGCACCTACCTGCCAGACATGATTTCCCAATTCTCCATAAAAATAAAAATAGGGCATAAATGCAATCATAGTTGTAATCACCGCAATTGCCACAGGTTTTATCACTTCGGCAGTTCCATCAATAGCAGCCTGGATCGGCTTTTTACCTTTTTCATAATGGGAAAATATTGACTCACCAATAATTATACCATCATCCACTAGTATACCAACAACGAGAATCATTCCAAATAAGGACATTTGATTGATACTTATCCCAAATAACCACAAAACAAAAAACAGACCAAGAAAGGAAATTGGTATCCCAAGAGAAACCCAAAATGCCATTCGCAAGTTTAGAAATAGTCCCAATGTTATAATAATAAAACCGAATCCTAGTAAACCGCTTTGCGACAATAAAGTAAGTCTTTCGACCAAGTCATCAGTTTCCCTTATAAATGTATCAAATTTGACAAGTCCGCCATATTTCGACTCCATCTTGGCAGCAATATTTTCGGTGATCTCAACTATCTCAACCACATCTTCATTATTGCTGTACATCACGTTAAACATCACAGATCGATTCCCGTTGAATTCAGAATAAAATCGATTTTCAGGCCATTTTTCCTTCACCTCACAAATATCTGATAATTTTTTCTTCTCGCCACTGAGAGAGGAAACAAGCTCGATATTTACGAATTCATCCACATAATATTTTCGACCATATGATCTAATCATGATCTGTTCCTGTTCAGTAAGAACGGATCCGGCTGAAATATTGAGATTTGAACTAAGAATCGCCGAAGTTATATCTTCGATAGTAAGCTGATGACGTATCAACTCATCCGGGGATATTTCGATGGAAATTTCCCGAGTTGGTATCCCCCAAATCATAAATTGGGACATCTTCCCGGTTTTGAGTAATTCATCTCTGAATTCATCAACAATTTTCTTTATAACATATAAATCCTCCGGTCCATTTATACTCAACATTATTGCCCGATTCCACCCCGTATTCTGATATACTACCGGTTTTTCGGCGTTGATTGGATATGAACTGATAGAATTCACAGAATTTTTTATATCCTGTATGGCACGATCAATTATGTAACCATCATCAATCTCAATAACCAGCGATCCATAATTGTCCATGCTGGTTGAGTTTATCTCATCTATTCCATCTACTCCCCGCAGTGCCTCCTCAATTTTTGTGATAATCCCTTCCTCCACCTCGATGGGAGAAGCACCAGGAAAGGGTATATCGATATTGATCTCTCTGCGCTCAATTTTCGGATCAATTCGGGTCTTTAGATTGAAAATAGCAAATACACCGGCAATTGCAATGACAACCATAATCCAATTTGATAAAATGGTATGACGGATGAAATATTTGATAAGGTTTTTAATATTCATTCAGTAATATCCTCTTTTTCATGGATTCCAATATCAGTCACTGGCATGCCAACTAGTGGTTTCTGCAAGAGAGAGGTTATGAGTTTTGTACCAGCGGGAATAGTATTTGACAGAAGGACACTGTCCTTTTGGTATGAGATAACATCCACAAGAATTTTTGCTAATTTTCCATCTTCCATTATATAAATAAATGTATCTTCCACAAGATTTGATCTGGGGATAATTGCCACCGAGTTTAATATTTTACCAATAAATCGTATGTCAACATAATTGCCCGGCAGTAGGGATACGATCTCATCTTTGTTTACATAATTTATATGGATATTTACTGTTTGTGAGTTGGGATCCAGAGTGAAATCCTTCCTAACTAATTGACCTGTCACCCAGTTTTTCTTTGATCCATCAGTAAATATTTTTACCGGTGGATTGGTTTCAAAATCAATCCATGCTGCATCATCAATCAATAATGGGACGGATACTTCAACATGTTTATAATCAATTACCGTCGCCAGTTTCTGTCCTGCTGAAACAAAACTGTCAGTTATGATTCCGTTTGATCGAATTACTCCGGTAACCGGTGATAAAATTGTATGTTTTGACAATTTAACCTCAGCATTCTTTACAGCATAATAAGAAGAATATATTCTATAACTGCTGAGCATCAATTTTTCGCGATCATTTACCGGCTCAGGCAATTCCGGTACAGAAAGCTTTATGGATAATCCTGCGAAGTAAGTTTCCCATTTTTGGAATAAATCGTTTTTTTCCAGTTTTATTGGTGGCAGCATTGTAGACAAAGTGTTCATAAAATCAGCTCGCAATGATTTCACAGTATTCTGTGCCTCTTCTGAATTAATTTCTGCTAATATTTCTCCGGCTCTAACCAATGTACCATTTTTTAAGTTGGATTTTGTATACACTAAAAGACCTGTGGCTTCAGCAATGATATCGATGGAAGTTTGAGATTTGACAATTCCATTACCATCAATTTCAATCTGAAAATCATTAAATTCAATAGTTTGAATTTCAATCTTTCTTATACTTTCCTTTGGGTCCCTTTTGTTGGTTTCCTTTTCTGTGGAGCCCAATGTGATCATTACAATTACACCAATCACTAGAATACCAATGGCTACGAACAATTTTATAACGCTACTTTTCATGAGTACCTTTTATTTGATTCTATCTAAGAATGTGGTTATTTTGATTATTAAAAACAATCAGTTAAAAATTTTATTATGTTGATGGTTGTCAAGACATTTTATTTCTATAAAAAATTCAATATTTTCTATTTTTTTAAAATATTGATTAAAATAATTAAAAGATGATATAGACCTGATCCAAATGGCAGAATTTCACCATATAAATTTGATCAACAGGGTTAAACCTGTACAGAACAATCCAACCATAAAAGCCTGGTAAGCATACCTGACAAATCGATATTTCTTTTTTGAAAGAAACATGCCCAGCGAATACATTTCCTTAATTTGAGCCTGATATGATAAGCTAGGATCATTCAACATTTCTTCCATAGCTAGTTCATAAATATTGTAGGGCAACTTAATAATATCGCCAAAAAATAGCAAGTTAAAATCAAATCTGTGATAATCAGGTATGTCGCTACTTGACACTTCATCCGATAACTTCGGCATAACAGCATATGGGGCCAGCATAATAGTTACTAAACAAAAAAATATCAAAATGGCAGCGAATGCATCAAAAACTGGATCAATCAGTCTTGGAATTGAAATTGTGACCACAACGGAGGCAATAGTTAACAACATATTCGCTTTTTGATCAGCCATCACACTCAAATTTATGTGATGTGACCGTGACATGCTCAGCATATGATCAAGGTGGACGCCTGGTTTATTAACTTTCATAATCAGCCCTAAAATTAATCTATTATTATATAATTTATTACTATTGAATAATCCAGTATTGTCAAATTAGTATGCTTCAAAAAAGTTATACAAATTCCCATTCCTTCGGGGTATCTAAAAACAGACACTATATCCCCAACCTTTGTCATTCCTGGGTAGATATAAGCACAATTTATATTTTCGGACATGTTTTCGAAAATATACCAATCGTTTTATTCAGATTGTGAAGAATTGATAACACTCTCTTTATAAATCAGTTTTGTCTCTAGTTGGTTTCCAAATACATTTTGGATATTCATCTTATTATGTGATTCAACCTGATCAAAAAGATGTTGTATGGTTATTATGAGTTCCCCGGAGTTTATCAATACACCAGTTCCATATAATGATTGTGTGATAATCTCAGTGAAACTGGTGGGAGATTTGGATAAATTTATCTCGATTCTTTCACATGCCGTGCAAGTTCTGTCAATTACATGTTACAAATAAGATACTAAAAATCAACCCATTAAATGCGAAATAATATTTCTCATTATCACGTCTTTGGCTATTCAATTCTGATTAAACGGAATCCTGTATTGTACTTGCTTTCATCGGGTCGGTCGCTTTCAACCTTCCATGACTTAATACTTTCCTGATAATTTGTCCATCCACCTCCGCAATATTCTCTCTTGTAATCAAATTCTTCAGAGAATGAATCGACCCATTCCCATACATTCCCTGCCATATTAAGCAATCCATAAGGGCTCATACCAGAAGTTTGGGTTATGTCTGTGGCGCCACCTCCACCATTACATCCGGCATAAGTCGCCAAATCACAAGTAGGGTCCTCATCGCCCCATGGATAATCCCAACCTGTATTTCCTCGAGCGGCTTTTTCCCACTCAGTCTGTGTAGGCAATGAATATCCATAAAAGTCTGCCATTGCCCAAGCCCCCATCCAGGTTACTTCAACTACAGGATAATTATCATATCCAATTTCAACCATAAACTCGTAGCCATCCCATTCAATTCGACAATCTGCATCATCCAAGTCAAGGAATTCATAATTATCCTCAACCCATTTTTCATCACCATGATAATATCCAAATACTGAATTATTCATATCCGTCGAAACGCTCCCCTGTGAATATGCCTCGTTTAAAAATTGTACATATTCAGCATTGCTCAATTCATTCACCATTATATCATAGGAATAATCAAGAGAATTGCTGGCATCATATTGCCCCATAGTGAATTCACCAGCAGGAACATTTTTCCACTCTAAATTTATTTGATGCGTTTCATCAGTATTGTCATCATCACAACTCAGTAAAAAGAGGCAACAAAAAATAGTTAGATAATAATTGTATTTAGTCATTGATAAATCCTATCATTTTAGTTTTCCAAATTGCATTTCTTTAGCCAATTTTTAAACTGCTAATATAGATATTATTCTGAGATTTGGATTTGATTAATTATGTAAAATGGACCAGTTTACAAAAATATGTGATGTTAAACTACATTATCACTATTTTCTTTGAGTAAGTTTTCTTTACTTGTCTTTTTTTGTTCCTAAGATTTTACGCATGGATTTTTGGGTAATTTCTTGAGCAGGATTAATAATAAATCCGATAACCACACTGGTGACAATTTTAAAAAATGCAATTCCAGCAGAGACATGACCAATATACGGTGCAAGGGCCATGTGGAAATATTTAAAAAGGACTAACACAACAATGGTTGTGAGATAATTAGAAAGTTTGAGCGCTTTGCCCATTCTTGCCAATAATCCTGAAGCAGTGAGTAAGAGGAATAATATTATTACCTGCGTTCCATAAAACCACCATGATTCAAACCATGGAGTTTCAATGATAAATATATAAGATGCAGGCTTGCCAATAGTCTCATCTGATAACCGGGTATTTACATGGAATATATATTTCCCCCAATACAAATTTGTATATTCCCGGGACGTTCTAGACGACCATTTTGCCCAGTCATCATCTAATCCTTCCAACTTTGTTTGAAATTGGAGTTTTTTTTCAGTGTCGTAAAAGTTCGATGAAAAAGCAAATCTGAAGGCATTGTAATCGTATGGAAATTTAAAGATCATACTTTCTGGCTGATCCAATTGATGAACACCACCTGGAACGTCAAAAAAAGCTCCGCCAAATATCAATGAATCATTTTTTAATCCTTCAACTTCTCGAATTAGGCTATTGATGTCAGCTTTCTCTGGAAATCCATCTTCAAATATACCTGTATTGGAAATGAGAGAGATACCGCATTCTAATGCCAACCACAGATTCATTTGTCGGTCCTCGAATATATCAAGTACATTCCCGCAACCTAATCCTGAAGATATATTAAAGCTCTTAAACTGTTTCCCATCAGGCTCTAGAATAATCACACCTTGATTTACGGTGCCAACTGCAATATTGCCATTTGAAAATATTTCTGCAGTAGATAATTCTAAATTTTTAAACTTTTCCGTTTCAAGATCAGAAAGTGGTATGAATTTCAATGTTTTTTCGGTCGGATTAAATGTCTCAATACCCCGATTTTGTGTAATTGAGAGAATTTGACTATCTTTATATGGTAAAAGATAATTTGAACGGATTGATATATCAGACACTACCGGTAACAAAACACCTGCTTCAAGCTTAAAGAGACCTTCACCATCAGCTACATAAAAAGTTGAGTTTAACATCGTAGAACTAAAATAATAATCATCAGCCCGAATCACTTGTATTGACTCATCAATATAATATATGAGCAATTTATCAGTGAGAAATATCACCCCTTCACTGCCTACAGAAATATTATATATGCGACCTTCAAACTGGCGATAACTTTCGGGTAGTTTATTCGCCATCGAAATAAACTCCATAGTGCCGTGATCATCAGGAGCAAGGCAACCGAAATCACCATTACCGCCAACAAATATTCGGCCATCTTTGCCTACAGCGAGGCTATAAACTCCTGACTCTCCCGGGAGAGAAATTAGTCTCCAGGTAGCCCCGTCATATTCTAGAACACCATCTTCATTCCCAAAGTACATCAATCCTCTGTTATCCTGGGTGATGGCCCAATTTCGCCGGTCAGCATTAAAATCTCTTATTCCAAAATTAAGTACTGACATTTCCTCTGCTTTCCCAAATTCTGATAACGTCAACAGCAGAATAATGAAAACAAAGATATTTAGATGGTTCTTCATTTATTGCACTTTAAAAGTGAGTGATTGAATGCTTTCATTTTCGACCATATCTACGGCACGTATATTCAGATTTACAATTTGACCGGATGCAAAATTTGTAAGAGGTGATTTATATAACTGTTCAGCGCCGTCATCAATTGTATAAACAATTCTTTCTCTTCCGGTAAGCCGGTCTTCAGCAAGAATATATATTAATGCATCCGAGGGAACTGAATCCAAGACCTTTTGCAATTCATCGTATTCAGACGAGCTAAATTTTACTTCAATATCAGGGGGTTTATTGTCTACATATACCTCTACAATACTTACTTTCTCACGATTATTTACATTATCCGTTGAATAGAATGAAAATTGTATTTTGCCATATGTATCGATATTAAAAGTATTAATATTATCCTTGAAATCACTATCACCTATTCTACTATGAGTCTGCCTTAGTCCTGACGCATCATCCAATCCAGTTAAATTTATATTTGTATTTGCACTGATGTATAATCGATTTCCTCTTTTAAATACTGGACCGTCATATTTGTAAGTTGTAGTTGGAGGTTGTGTATCCATAATCACAGACTTGACATATTCTTTACTCTCATTTTCCACAATATCTGAACAAGAATAGGATATCTCATGTTTTCCGGCAAGATTTGGTAACTTAAATTCTAAATCATCCCCTACAAAATTATTACCATTAACTATTAATGTTACTTCTTTTACCTCAGTCATTTCATCTTCTGCTATCACTTTAAAATTGGTGGTTGAAGACACAAATGTATTTCCATTATTCTCATAGGATGCATTTAAAATTATAACTTGCGCATTTGGAGGAGAGTGGTCTAAAAAAAATGAGAACGATTTAACCCTTTCTTTATTTCCCACATTGTCTTTTGAATAAAAGTATAGAATATGATTACCTTCATCAATTTTGGCAAAATTTTGACTTGAAATAACCTCTTTATAAATGGATTCATCATTTTCATCAATATAATAGTAAATATTTTTTAAGCCGGATAAATTATCAAATGCATCAAGTTCAATTTTGGTTGACCCTGAAATTGTCTCCCTAAAATAACGCCCTGAAACGATATGTTTTGTCATAGGTGGTGTAATATCCACATAGAATTCGGTGGTTTTGGTGGTTTCGATATTACCCACTTCATCAATTGAGAAAAATGATACTTTGTAGATTTTTTCCCTTATAAAAATATCCAGTGGACGGTTATATTGGCTAAACGGTGACCCATCTATGGAATAATTAGTTTTTTGTACTCCTGAAGATATTATCTCTGATGGGTCAACTGCCGTAAGAGTTATTTTGAGCTTTGAATTATAGTAAGCTTTATCCTTGTTATAAAAAACCTCCGAATCTTCATAATTTATAGTTGTATTCGGTGGTTCAGCATCAATATTCACTGCAATAATAGTTGGTTCAGAACTGTCTGAAATTTTGATTATATTCTTACCATGTTTATTAAATTTATATGGAGTACCATCCCTTTTTGTAAAAGTTGACATATCAAGCACATATTGTTGTGCAGTCGGATCGCTGGAAGAAGATATTGTTAGATAAAATGGTTCGTTGGATGGCCCTGTCAATCCATTTTCATCTGTATGAATCCAATATTTTGTCTGCTCAGATTCTCCTGAGCGATTTTTTAGACTTGTTAAATTATTGTTTATTTGAAGATACAGAAACTTAATATTTTCAGCATTATCTATATTGTTTACTCCATAGAAGGTTAATTTGTACTTACCATCTGCATCAATTGAAATTGGTTTATTATAACTCTGTGTATCTCTATCATTTATTTTATATTTAATCGATTTTACTCCGGTCTCGAGATCAGCCGAATATAAAGAAATAAAATCATTCCTGGTGATGGTCAGCGTATCCTTATTCCAGAAACCTGATCCCGTTAAATCCCATCCAGATTCTGGTGGTGTGAGATCGACATATAATTTTTGTATTAAATCAGGCGTTCTATTATTCATCAAATCCATTGCAAAGTAAATAATCTCATGGGCACCGCTTTGTTGTGGTAGATCAATCATTTTATTATAGACGTTAATACCGCCATCGTCAATCTGATACGAGACGAAATTCACTCCTGACTTGTTATCGAATGCAGTTAATTTTAATTGGGTCTTCCCTGAAACGAATACAGCATGTTTCGCCACATACCTATTTCCTCTAACATCAACATTGAGTGTTGGCGGCTCAGAATCAAGATTGAAAATATAAGATATTGCATGTTCCAGATTACCAACATTGTCCTCTGAGTAGTAGACTATTGTGTGCTCACCATTTGCCAGACCAGAAACCATAATTTCACTTTTAAATTCCCTTATTTCGTTTGAATCCAATTGGTAATAAATTTGTTTTACTCCTGAGCTGCTATCTTCAGATCTAAACGAAATACCGGCATCAAGGGCAAGAATATTCTCAATGTGGGTACCTGAAATGTCAAGATATGTCTGCGGTGGGGTAACATCCATATAAAAATTTGACTGCTGGAAGACTTCCACATTACCAACATTATCTACTGAATAGTAGTAAAGTGAATATTCTTTATCTGAAATAAAATTGAATTTTGCTAATGACGAAGGAGTAAAGAGGCTTTCGTTTACGGATAGGTAAGTATCTTTCCACCCGGATAACTCATCGGTGGCTTCAAAATCTAATTTTAACCCGGGACCAAAATATTGATCTTTTCCATTAATAAATCTATTTGCACCAGATAAACCAAGTTGGGTTTTCGGAGAAGTTCCATCACCATAAACGATAAAAAATGGACCATTAATTTCTGAGATAGTTAGGTTTTCAGGATCTGAAATCCCAAAAACTCCAAGGATATTCTTCCCTTCCTTTAAATAAGAACTTTCTCCACCATTTCCTTCTGCAGAAAGTAAAAGAGGCTGTAGCTGCGATGAAGACTCAGTAGAAATAGAAAGGGATACTGGATCACCTTGGGGAGCATAATATTTCCCATCTTCATCAACGTAAATTATCTTGCTATGATTTTGAATCGCTGGTTGCGCTTGAAGATATTGACTCCACAAAATAGCAAGAGTGAACACTACGAGACGGGAAACAGACATATAATTGTTAATCCTGTATTGCCAGAGTAATTTCTTTCGAACTGGAGTTATTCACCTTATCGTTTGTTTGGATGGATATTTTATATGTGCCCTTTTTTTGAAACATGATGGGTTTATTATAAAGTAATGGATCTTTGCCATTAATAGAATAGGTAAGTGCCTCTACACCTGATGACCTATCCAGTGCAGCCAGCGATATGGATAAATGTTTGGGATATATGTTTATAGTCTCACCTGATTTACCAGTCTTTGTATCAATTGGTGATAAGTTATAAGACTCAAGTATCTCTGGTGGGGAATTATCAACAATCAGTAACATGGCATCATTTTCTACACGATTATTGACCATATCAATACACCATGATTTTGTCGAATACTGACCTTCTTTACTTATGGCAATATAATCACTATACGTACTAACAGGGTCATTGCCAATCTGATATTCAATAAACCTCACTCCAGATGCATCGTCTGTAGCTGCCATAATAATTTTTGTATCTTTTGTCATCCAGATTACCTGAGCCTGGGAATAATGGTTACCATCGACAGTATAGTTGCTGGTGGGTGCCTTAGAGTCAATCATAAAGGTTCGCATTTCAATTTTACCCATATTGCTAACCAAGTCCACTGCACGGTATTTTAAACTAAACTCACCTGATAGTAAGGGTGCAGCAAATGGAACGTCATATTTAAAATATTCTCTTTCATTTATGGCGTATTCAATATAATCTACACCTACTTTATTATCTTCTGATACTAAGCTCAGCAATGATCTGGCAGAGATGTAATCCATTTCATCCCCAGAATATAAATCCCCTTGAATCTCCACTCTAGACACCGGCGGTATATTATCAAGGTAAAAATTAAAGCTATTGGATTTTTCCTTATTTCCTACCTGATCCACACCATAATAGAACATAGTATGCTCACCATCGAGAAGATGATTTATTGTTATATGTTTATCTGGGTATCTTGCTGGATCATTAAATTCATCAAATTGGTAATAGACATCTTTCAACCCTGAAATTTTATCTGATCCATTAAAAAATAATTCTGTAATCGGTGAAAGTGTATTTTTAGAATAGACTTTAATTCTCACATGTTCTGTTTTGGGTGGAGACGTATCAATTGTGAATTGTTTGCTCTGGACTTCCTCTACATTGCCCACATTATCAACTGCATAATACTGCAGTTTATATTCTTTTTCCACACTAAAACTGATATCACCGGTATATTCTACAAAATCTCCGCCATCAACTGAATAATATATTTGATCAACACCGGATAACTCATCTTTTGCACTTAAGGAACAGTAAATACCGGGGCCGTAAAATGATTTGGTGTCTGATTGAAAAGATTGACCTCCTGAAAACGTAAAGTTCGATTTTGGGTTATGCCCATCAGAATAAAATTGTAAAAGAACAGTATCCATTGTAACCGCATTAAACCAACGAATATATTGATTACCTGATAATTCCAATTCGATGCCGTTTTCAATGTTTTCTTTAGATACAGTTGATCCTGGTGAAACTCGATTGAGGAGATACGATGGTGCATCATTATCAGCTGAGGCAGCTAAGCGAACAAAAAATGGGAGTGCTTTTGGCCAGAACAATTTATTTTCATTTCCATCAACATATATTTTTTTTTCATGAGATAATTGTATAGGATCATTTTGTCCAAATTGGATTGATAACAAAATGATTGAGATTATCGTCAAAATTATATAGCGCCTGTTTATCCAGCGTGTGGCATGCATATTGACTCCTTTGTTAATAGCTGTATGCGTATAATTTAGCTTCTAAAGTGATTAATAATAAAGTGATTAGTTAAGTATACCTTACCTGTCTAGATTGACTGGGATTAAGTAAATTTGAGTGGTTTATTACAGTAATTTTCTGACCAATTCTTCTACATCTATTGAATTCTATTTTCCATGCACGTTACATTCTCACTTTGATTTATAGGCAAAATGATCCTCACTATATTATCGTAATCATCATAAATATATTAAAGGAGTAATATTTCCAAAATTGACCTTTCGGGTTTTCTTGATTTGAGCCAAAGTGTGACATTTTTCTTAATTATAATGCACCTCACCACAGCATCTTTTGAACTTCTTTCCACTATTACATGGACAACGGCTATTTCTCCCTAATTGTTGCTTTCCTTTTTTCAAGTTTCTTGAAATCATAGATTGCTTAAATATATTTTCTAAAAGTTGATAAAGCTCAGGATGGTTTTTCTTTAGTACTTTTGGTCGTTCAAAAAAGTACTCGCTAATAACCGCAAAAAATTCTGCTCGGTTTGTTCCTCCATAGGGATTTACTTCAGATTTATTGGCATAGATTTTTTCAATTTCTTTGCTCACCAGTTCCAGCCAAGGAATTGTATATTGTTTTTCTAATAATGATGCCGGTATGCCGTCGATGGTGCCGTCAGATTTATCAATCAAGTGGACAAATTCATGAATAGCCGTATTTTTCTTATCTGATTCGTTTGAAAATCCATGGTGTAAGGCCGGTTTTGAAAGAATCATTTTGCCCTCCATGTAACCGGAACCTACCATGCCAAGAATATTTCTCTCCTGTCCTGATGTCTTAAAATCTTCATTAAAAGAATTTGGGTAAAGTAGTACTTCATGAATGTTGGTATACTTCCATTCCGGGAATTCAAATATGGGAATTACTGCACTGGCGGCTATCAACAACTTATCCGTTATATCAACAGTCACATTTATACCTGTTACTCGACAGTTTAAAAGAAATTCATGAACTTTATACTCAAAGTGTTTCTTCTCTTCTCCGGACAGTGCATTATAAAAGACAATTTTTTTTAAAAGAATTCTGCGCCAATCACTTGGGAAAGATATTTCTGGTTTCAACCATCTATTTTTGAACCAAAATTCTTTTATAACAAAAAAGAAAAATATAGCAAAAAATAAAGTGACAATTGTAATCATGCTGTTTAAGAAATAGAATTTCTACAATTCATTCAATGAAGGATTACGACTAAAGATAATATTCTTAATTTGATAATGAAACCAATTGATTCCATCTTCTAAAATGCCAAAAAATATATAATATCTGTGATTATGGATATTTGCTGTCTCCATTAGATGGTCAAATTAAATCTAATTAAAAAATACGGTCCCAATATTGATTCAAAATATTTCATTGCCATTTCGCCTCATTGTAAATTAATTTCATCCAGATCATCGATAATCTGCATAAATGGTAGTACATTGATAATCTCAAATACTTTTTTCACCTGTGGTTTCAAATTTGTAAAATACAATTCGCCGTTTCTTGATTTCAGATCCTTCTGGGTTTTTACAACTACCCTTATACCAGCACTGCTGATATACTCTAAATCTTTCATATTGAGCACTATTATGTGAATTGCGCTTTCAAGCAATTTTTTGATTTTATTGTCAAGTTGCTGATATGAGTTACTATCAAGAGAACCTGAAAGATGAATTTCCATCATGTTATTTTTAAATTCATTAATAGTAATATTTAATTCCATTATTCTCCCGTAGTAATTAATTAATTATGCTGTGACAATACAAAATAATAGATTAAAGGCTATGTGACTTTAACTGCTTTTTAAAAACCATTGTATTCTTCCCGGCATCGTAGTTATAAATCACTTCATCCATTAACTCGTAGATCAAGAATAAACCTAATCCACCTATTTTCCTTTTCTCCATGGGAAGGTTTATATCTGGTTTCTCAACATTCTCAATATCAAATAGTTTACCATTGTCGATAATAATTATGCTCATGTGATCGTCAGTAATTTTAAATGTGAAATGTATAAGTTGATCACCCGGGCTTTTAAATCCATGACTAACTACATTTGTAAATACCTCTTCAGTTGCCAGACGGATATCGAATATAGTTTCATCACTGAGATGTGCTTCATTTCCGAATTCATTGACTAAATCAACAAGCATATCTAATTCAGACAGGTGATTTTTTAGAGAAATCTTTTTAACTACCATATCGTTTATCAGGTTTGTATTGTAAAGTGATAATAGCGATATCATCAGATTGGGGGACCAACTCAGAAAACTCTTTTACCTTTTTAAGAATATTTTTTGTTAGAATATTTACGTTTTTACCTGAATCACAACTGATATCCGCTAATAAACGACTCTCAGAATATTCCTGATGCTGTGCATTAAATGCCTCGGTCACTCCATCAGTGTACAGAAATATTGTGTCACCGGGATTCAAAATTAATTCATTTGATTTGTACTGAATGTCCTCGAATATTCCTAACGCAGTATCACCGGTATTGGACAAATATTCAGGTTGTTTATTTTTGGATATTAGAATTGGTGGATTATGCCCGGCTACCGTATAACCTACCTTCCCGGTATCAATTGTCAGAATAGCACAAATTAGAGTAACAAACATCATTGAATCATTATTCACTGATAAGTTTTGATTAACTATATTTAAAATTTCATTGGATTTACTCTTTTGAGTCGCGATTGTCTCAATCAAAGTTTTTGTTCTTGCCATAAACAAAGCTGCAGGAACACCTTTATCTGATACATCCCCAATTATAAAACAAAGGTGATTAGCATCGATTAAAAAGAAATCATATAAATCCCCTCCCACTTCTTTAGCAGGTTCGATGACGGCATAAATATCAAATTCAAGCCTATCAGGGAAAGGAGGAAAATTCTTCGGAAGCAAATCCATCTGGATAGTAGAGGCAACTCGCAATTCTCCTTCTATTTTCTCCTTTGCCTCTATTGTTGTCCTCAAGGCTTCTGTTTTGACTCTCACCTGCCACTGAAGAATGATATTAAATCCAGCGATAACCAATATAATAAATACGATAATTAATAATGTCCATAGCGGACTCATCCATTTGGGCAGAACCAGTTTATTTACACCCTCAATCCAAAGATTTATTGACTGATAATAGCCAGAGTTTTTATTACTTTTTAAACGGATTAGATGTTGATCAATTGTCGTCAGAATGTCATCATTTCCTCCCATTGGAGCTGCAAATCTTAATTCAACAGGGCTGAAATTAATTGGACTTCTCACAACATGATAGTTCTTTTCGTTGTATTGGCCAAATATTCTAGGAACCAAGCCAGCGTCAACTTTTCTTGATGAAACAAGTTCAAGGATCTCGGCATAATCTGCAACTTCAATATATGTAGCATTGATTTTGATAATATGATCCAGCGATTTCATTGCTTGAAAATATATATCTCCTTCTTGAACAGCAATACGCTTTCCAGTTAAATCTATCATAGACATTATATCAGAATTTTCTGGAAGATATATTTGAGCCCAATTGGTAATTATATCGATATCATTGAAATTATAAACCTTATCTCTATCTACTGTAAAGGCAATCCCCAGTAGAATATCGATTTCTTTTGATGCCAGCCCTGATAGGCCTTCGGCCCACGAACCATGTTTATATTGAATAGCCCAGTTTTCCTGATCAGTTATATTATCTAGGATATCGATATAAATACCTTTTGGTACTCCGTCACCATCCATAAATACAAGAGGTTCATTATCATATATGCCCACAATCAATGAGTCATTGGGAATAATAATTGAGAACAGGAGGAGAAAAACTACTCTTAAGGGTTTAAAAATCATATAACTATTATAATATAATTACTAATTTTATCTAAAGTGATATTTTAAATCCTTCAATGGCAATTTCCACATTCATATCACTATCCGGATCCATGGTATTCAGATAATCGCGAGCTTTCTGAAGGTTCTTCCAAAGTACTGAATCAGAGTAAGTTGGTTCGTGATGGGTAATCAGTAAATTCTTTACGCCGGCTTCGAGGGCAATATCAACACCTGTGAATACATTACTATGCCCCCAATCTTCCTTTTCGACATTTTCAACAAAGGTATATTGGGCATCAAAAATGAGAACATCTGCATTATGGAAAAATTCAACATAAGGCTTCAAGGCTGTTGATGACGGGTTTTTATATTCTGCATCTGTGGCAAAAACTATTGTTTTCCCACCATGGCTAACCCGATAACCAAACGATCCCCCTGGATGATGCAATGGCATTGTTTCCACATCCACATTACCAATTTTAAATTTCTTCTTGGCAGACCCATCTTGGTTTTTTAGTTGTATGAAATTATATGATTTTCCCAGCGGCACAGGAAAATATGGTGTTTTTTGTTGATTGTTTATTCGTTTTTCAATATTTGGGTGGGATGCATACAAATTTATATTGTTGCCGGGGATATATCCTGGGATAAAAAACGGAATCCCACAGATATGATCCCAATGAATATGGCTTAAAAGTATATTTGCCTCAATTGGACTTCCGCTAAACCTTTGCAAAAGATTCAGTCCCAATGGCCGGATTCCAGTACCTGCATCTAAGATGATAACTTCACCACTGGCATTAATTTCTACACAAGTTGTGTCACCACCAGCAGTTTGCAATAAATACGGTGGCAAATTATCCATGAAATCTGAAATTTGGAATTCTGCATTTAAACCTGTCTCAACGCCTAATTTCAGAATTTGGGCGATTTTATCCTTTAATGCAGCGTTTGTCAGTGGGGTTGCTAAAGATCCGCGGACCCCCCAAAAACGTAAATCCATATATTTTCCTTTTTGTGTGGTGAAACAATTGATATTGTTTATGATCGATGAATCAGTCAGATTATTGGAAACAAACTCTCTAATAACTGTCGAATAATTTAGTATAGTTAGCTGTCTTTAGACTGTAAAATAATATAAAAATATTGGATACTCTAAATATTTGAAATGCAATAGTTTGGTGATATATATCTTTGTGTTTAAATTCTTGTTGATAAACGGACAGACAAACCTATTTAATCCAATACCGGAAAAGGAGAACCTATATGTCATTTAAAAAAATACGAATTATTGTATCTACTACAATTATATCAATCGGATCATTATTATTATCACAAACCCCTACACTTGAATTCATGGGCCAAATAGTATTTACAAACCCTACAGGTCCTCAAATGTGCGGACTAGATGCTTTTGCATACATTGAACAAGTTTTTGATGGCTGTAACGCTGCCACAGAGGGTGTTTGTATTGGGGAAAATACCGAGTATTTTGAAAATACAGACAATATGCTTATGACCATGGGCGGATTAACGCTGGATGTCGATTCTTTTTTCTGTAATGAAGTTCCATGGGGGGACCATCGAACCTATCTTGGTGGAAACATAATTTTATCACTAAACGGCATGGATGTCCTAGTTCTTCATGACATTGTATTCACAGGAGATACTGATTATTTGGGATCAAGTTTTAATGGATTTGGTACTGCCTATATTGATGAGGGTTTTGGTGATCCCATTTTGATAGATGAACTCAATGTCACAGGCTCTGGTAGAGTTGATTTCTGGTTTACCGGTACTAACGCTGTTGTTCAAGGTGATTGTGGATTTTATGATTTTATTGTTACTATCGAACCGGTGGTTTGTGAACAATTTGATTATGAAGAGGACTGTATTGAAAATACTGAGTGCTTCTGGGATGGCATGTTCTGTTTACCTGCAGATCCATATCTTGTCTGCCCTACCTATCAAGATCCAGAAAGCTGCGAAGCTGACGAAAGATGTGAATGGGATATGGATGCAGAGCTGTGTATTGTTGATGAGGGTGATGATTTCCTTATGGGCGATATAAATATGGATGGCAATGTGGATGTAATTGATGTTGTTGAGATGGTTGATATAATTCTTTTTAGTGCTCCCGATGATTACCAGCTACTTGTTGGCGATCTCGATGGTAATGGTACTATTGATGTGAATGACATTGTCTTTCTTGTAGGCATAATTTTAGCCCCTTAACTTCACAAACTTAATATCAATTATAAAAAAGGGACTGTACATTCAATACAGTCCCTTTTTTCATCTTATATAATCTTATCTCAGGCATCTATATATTATTGATTTGATATCTTAATACTATCCTCCTTGTTTGGAACCATACAAAGAAATTCAAACGGCTGAATTCCTGTATTCACATAACCATGGATTTTACCCGCCCCTATAAAAACAATGTCATTCTTTTCAACCTGATATACTTTATCACCGATACTAACTTCTGCTTTACCATTCAAAACAAATTGCTCATGTTCAACTGTATTGGTATGTCTCGGCATGCTGCCGCCAGGATCAATGATAAACCTTCTCATGGCAAAATTGGGCGCTTCATCATCACTTATCAATACCTGAAACTTTGTCTTGTCGCCTGCTTCTACTTTTTGAATCTGGATTGTATTTAGTTTTTTTATATTCATGTATACCTATGGAGAATTTTGACAATTCATACGGACAAGTCTTGCTGATATTAAATGACTGTAGTTATCAACTGATTTATTAACTATCATCTGAATTTATAAAAGATAATACCTACAACTAATGTAATTATTAAGGTAAGTATCATTAACAGTTTTATTTTTTTCTGCTGAGGTGATAAGTTCTTCCACGCGATACTATTCTCTTTCCATTTGTCTTTATTCATGGCACCGACTATCACAAAGATGATACCAAGTATCGAGAAAGTATAATTTTCAGTAGATATTCCAAGTGGTATCCAGGTAATTCCTATTATGAAAAATACTTTATAATTTGTTGGCTGTTTATGTTTGTTTTTTAAATAAATTATTGCAAGTAATAGTATAGCAGCAATTATACCGATAATTACAATTGAGGTGAGATTTTCCATAGTTTTTAAGTTTCGTTAAGTGGTCATTTTTTACATGTAAGCCGGTATAACAATATATTTTGGATCATTCAATATTAGGTCAAAATATTTTATTATACATCACTCTGGGATGTCAAAAACCCAACTTTTATCAAGAAATTGTTTTAAGATAATCTCTTTTTTATTCTTTATATCCGTGGAGAATTTTTGAATATAATTATCGGTTTCATTAAAAACCTTCATACGATTAAGAATAAGAAAATTATTATTAATTTTGAGCTCAATTAGTTTTACAGCCGTTTCGCAATCGTTGTGATATAAATATTCTAATGCATCCATATCGCTGAGTGTCTGCTGTGCTGTTTCTGCTTGATAAATAAGAATGACTGGAGCAACAATAGTCTTGTGGTATGCTATCATCCCAACTATACTCCCAATTAGTACCGATAAGAATATTGAAAGAAAATATTTCCATTGTATTTTATTCTTCATTTTTTCTCCTTAAAATAAAAAAATCAATCTACATATTTTTAAAATGTAAAAAGATCTTCAATTGTCTTTATGAATCTAAAACTTCTTTCTGTTAAGAGACTATATATAATCGGGTCATAACAGTTTCACAAATTATGTGATAGACCTAAATTTTTTTACTGAAATAGTTTTTATGAAAAAATGGATAATTGAACAAATTATTTAAATAGCATGAATGATGATAGACTACTACTAATAATAAAAAAAACCCGTCAAAAACAATAGTCTTTGACGGGTTAAATTGATGTGGTCGATGCTGGACTCGAACCAGCGACCACCTGCTTGTAAGGCAGGCACTCTAAACCAACTGAGTTAATCGACCAGGAAACAAGATTTTCGGTTCATTTCACTTCGGCAATTTCTTTATTATTCACCTCTAAACCGAGAGCCAATTTTAGAACTTCATTCACATCGGAAACAAAGGTAATTTTTAAATCTTTTTTGACTTTTTCAGGAATATCCAGAAGATCTTTTTTATTTAATTTTGGGACAATTATATGCTTGAGCCCAGCTCGATGGGCAGCTGTTGATTTTTCCTTTAATCCACCAATTGGCAATACATTTCCTCTTAAACTGATCTCGCCAGTCATGCCAATAAATTCGCCAACTGGAATATCCAACAGTAGCGAGGTTATGGCAGTTAACATGGTTATACCAGCCGATGGGCCATCTTTTGGAATAGCACCAGCGGGGACATGTACATGAAGATCAATTTTTTCATGAAATTTCGGATCAATTCCCAGCGCTTCTGCATTTGAACGAATGTAACTATAGGCTGCCTGAACCGATTCTTTCATGACATCACCCAAATGACCAGTTAGTTTTAACTCCCCTTTGCCTGGCATTTTTGAAACTTCAACAAATAGAATATCACCGCCAAATGCAGTCCAGGCAAGTCCAACAACAACACCTGGTATCTCTGCTCTTTCAGCTACCTCAGGATAAAATTTTATGGGTCCGAGGTACCTCTCTACTGTTTCAGGAATAACCTTTATACGTTTATGTTTCCCAGTAGCGATATCCATTGCGGCTTTTCGACAAATATTCGCAATTTGTCTTTCAAGATTTCTCACACCTGCTTCTCTGGTATACGACTCAATAAGACAAGTCAATCCATCTTCTTTAAATTGAAGCTCAGTCTTTTTTAGTCCATGTTCTTTTACCTGCTTATCAACGAGATGATTTCTTGCAATATTCAATTTTTCATCCATAATATAACCGGTAAATTCCAAAACTTCCATTCTATCTCTCAGAGGTCCAGGTATTTTATCTACTCGGTTTGCCGTTGTAATAAAAATAATATTGGATAAGTCAAAGTCTACTTCGAGATAATGATCGTTAAATGCAAAATTTTGTTCAGGATCTAGAACCTCCAACAGCGCACTTGAAGGATCTCCTCGGAAGTCCATGCCAAGTTTATCAATTTCATCCAGCATAAATATTGGATTATTTGTCCCGGCTTTTTTCAGATTGGCGATAATTCTGCCAGGTAAGGCACCAATATAAGTTCTTCGATGACCTCGAATTTCCGCTTCATCGCGAACTCCTCCAAGAGAGATACGAATAAATTTTCGGTTCATCGCTCTGGCAATGGATTTTCCCATTGATGTTTTTCCGGTCCCAGGAGGACCTCCAAAACATAGGATTGGACTCTTTAACCGCTCTCCTTTTTTTGATCTTGACCGTTTCAATTTTCTCACTGCAAGATGCTCAAGTATTCTTTCTTTCACTTTCTGCAGTCCATAGTGATCATGGTCAAGAACTTCATGGGCACTTTTTATATCTTCATTATCGTCGCTACTAACACTCCATGGTAGATCAACCAGCCAATCAATATAGGTTCTTGCAACGGTATATTCAGGAGACTGAGTAGGAATTCGTTTTAATCTTTCCATCTCTTTCAAGGCGACTTTTTCAATGGGCTCAGGCATTTTGGCATTTTTTACCTTTTCCTCAATCTCTATCAATTCTACTGCTGGTTCATCATCCCCTAATTCTTTTCGAATTGCTTTCATCTGTTCGCGTAAGTAATATTCACGTTGAGATTTTGATATTTCATCCTGGACATTGGATTGGATTTTATCACTGAGTTCAATACGCTGAAGTTCACGCCCAATCACAACAGTTGCTTTTTCCAGCCTGTCCTTGATATTGATATTTTCAAGAATCTTCTGTTTTTCCTCCGTGGCAATATTCATAACAGAAATAGCCCTATCAGCATATTTACCAGGATGAGAGATACTGGTAACCTGCTTGAACTGCTCATTTGATAAATATGGAGCTACATCAACTAATTTTTCATAGACAACTTGTAAATTGGTCATCAATGCTTTTAATTCAACTGACGAATCATCAGGGTCATCAAATCGTATTACATTTCCCTTGAAATAGGGCTTTGATTCGGTAAATTCGGTGATTCGAACACGTCCAATACCTTGAACGATAGCCGATTTCTGCTTGTCAGGCATGTTGAACACCCGCATAACAATTGCAAGAGTTCCCCACTCGAAAAGATCATCGCTGGTGGGTGTCTCTACAGATCCATCTTTCTGGGCTACAACGATTATCATCTTCTTGCCGCTTGTAGGTAAATCTGCAATGAGATTTAAGGACTGGCTTCTGCCAATATAAATAGGGATAATTTGCTGAGGAAATAAAACTGTATTTCTAAGGGGTAATATTGGAAATATTTTGTCTTCAGTCTTGACCAGGTTACTCATATAATAATCTTTCTATAAATTGATTCTTTTGGTCTTGGGCAAATTCCATGCCTGCAAACAATCGTGCAATGTTGAATTATTTTTGTATCCATTCATGCAGAATTGTCAGAAATTCGTTCGTTTTTTGCAAACTTTCTAAACACAGAGATGACTCTTACTGTGACAGACTCATCGGCAATAGACATTTTTCCAGCATCCATAGGAAACAATCCATTATCCATTTGTAAATTTTTAAGCCACTTTACGTATTTATCTATTGCCGGATCATATTTATGGACACCAAAATCTGCTGCGATTTCAAGCACTTTTAAGGTCCCTCCCGAAAACATTGCTTCGTTCCCCGCTCCAGATGCCAACTTATTCCAATATGATTTACTTTGCATCAAGATGGATGTATTATCCATTTCAACGTTCGATAGAAGAAATTTTACGGCTTTTTCATAATCTATCTCTTGAAGCAATGATTTTCGCAATACTATCATCTGTAATATCTCCGCTGTGGTCCACAAACATGATGCCGTTTCGTCAAAAGATTGTGAATCAGGAACCAGACTCCTGTGAAGCCAGCCGCCATCCGCTCGCTGTCTTTTGAGAAGCCAGAATATTGATTTATCCAACATCCGATTCCCAGACAGACCCAATTTTAAAAGAACCCAGCAGGCATGTGCATGATGATGATATAGTAAAGGGAACCTACCATCATCACGGGCAAACTTCATCAATTTGACAACATGGGGCTGTATCAGTTTATGATGTTTATTGATACCAGCCCTTATGATTTTCTCCATACGGGTTAATGATTCAAGAAATTCTAAACCATAAGCACTCTCGGCTTCTGTTGATGACTTGATATCCTCACCGGAGGCTATATTCAACAATCGAATCGTTGATGGATTACGATCAACATCCCGTTGTGCTTTTTCAACTTCGGTATACTTTGAAGGAAGACCATAACCATATCGATATGTATCAAGAATGATCCCCGGGTTGGTTGACTGCAGCAATAACGGAATTGGATTCACCCGTAATTGACGAACCCAACCAGGAGTATACAATTTTTCTTCTTTTTGAGAATCAAATCTTCTCTCAGAGTATCGATCTTGATCTCCTTGACGATGCCTGTTTTTTTCTTCGTAAAACATTAATTGGCTGGAAGTTTATGACAAGAGATGCAGTTTGGTCTCACTTCGTGTGGAATCTTAGGGGCTTTACCCATTCCGGGGATCTCTACCCCCGTCTCATGACATCGCAAACAATTTTCCTTTGTTGAAAACTTTTGATGTGGACCATCGGGCCGATCAGAAAATAGATCTGATAATTGCGGTGCAGGTTTATCATTAATTACTTCCTTTTTAGAGAAAGCACTCATAAATTCTTGCTCATAAATTGTGAATACGAATAACAATCCAAATAAGCAAATTATGACAAAAACTAATGTTTCTTTTTTCATGTGTTTCCTTTTAACATCATGTAATTATTCACCTGTTCGTCAGCATGATAGGATGACCTGACTAAAGGTGCTGATTCTACTACTTTAAACCCCATTTTTAATCCTTCTTCTTTGAACATGGCAAATGTATCAGGATGGACATAACGATTTACTTTTATATGCGATAAACTAGGTTGAAGATACTGTCCAATATTAAATATACTCACACCTAATTCTGCCATTTCTTTCATGACATCCAATACTTCTTCATCGGTTTCGCCCAAACCAACCATCATACCAGTTTTTGTATTCATATTATTGAAAATGGAATACTTTAGTACAGACTTGGATACTTCCCAATTTGCCTGTGACCGCACTTTTTTTGATACCCTTGGTACACATTCTACATTATGAGAGAAAATTTCCGGTCCAGCTGCAAAGATATTATCTAAAGCTGGCTTGTATCCCTTAAAGTCAGGGGTCAGTACTTCAACAGTACAGTTATCCACTATTTCATGAATTTTCTGTATGGTCTGTGCCCAAATACGGCTACCGTAATCGTTTTTCAGATCATCCCTATCAACTGATGTTATGACCACATGTGTTAAACCCATATGTTTAACTGCCTCAGCGGTTCTTAAGGGTTCATCCTCATCCACCACCCCTGGTCGACCAGTTTTTACTGAACAGAACCTACATGCCCTGGTGCAAATATCCCCGAGGATCATGACCGTTGCAGTTTTTCGTTCCCAACATTCATATATATTTGGACATCTGGCTTCTTCACAAACAGTGTTTAATCCCTGATTTTCCAACAGGGTTTTTGTCTGCAAAAAATTCTCACTTGTTTTTAAACGAATTTTTATCCAATCCGGTCGTCGCAATTGATTTGTATTGGTCATCGGTTTTTTTTCAGTTATCATGCCTGGTTATTGAACTTGGTTTTCATTGAATGATTCCAGTATCTCACATAACCTGGTTAAAAAACGAGTCCCGTATGCTCCGTCGATAATGCGATGATCATAACCTAATGTGAGATACATCATATTGCGAATTGCAATTACATCACCATATTCGGTTTCTTTTACGACTGGCCGTTTCTGAATTGCACCGACGCTGAGTATTCCGACATTTGGCTGATTAATTATCGCCATGCCCATCAGACTACCAAAAATACCAGGATTGGTAATCGTAAAGGTTGATCCAAAAATATCATCAGGGTCAAGACTGTTTGACCTTGCTTTTGATGCCAGTTGGGAAATTTGTCTTGCCATACCAAGAAAGTTCAATTCTTCACTATTATGGACGACAGGAACAATGAGATTATCATCTGGAAGTGCTACAGCAATACCCATATTTATATTCTGGTGATTGATGATATCGTCGCTATCGAGAGAAGCGTTGATGAGGGGAAACTCCTGAATACCTTTAATTACGGCATCCATAATCATTGGCGTATATGTGAGGCTGATATTATACTTTTCTTTGAATCGGACTTTATATTTTTGACGGATTTCAACTAAATTCGTTACATCAACTTCTGAAGTAGAATAGACATGAGCGCTTGTTCGTTGTGAGGATAACATATGAGCAGCAATTTTCTTCCGAACCCGGTTCATGGGCATTCTGTTATTTTCAAGGTTCCCGGATGAAGATGATATGTTAATTGGGGAAGCTGGTACAGTAACATCCTTTTTTACAGTTTCAACTTTTAAAGTTTGAGTTTCTGAGGAAACCCGATTTTCCAGGTAGGCGAGAATATCCTTTTTGGTAATTCGACTACCCTTGCCAGAGCCGGTAATTAAATTTAGTTCCTCTGAAAATAGACCCTTTTCCCTGGCAATAGATTTTACTAATGGAGATAGAAACACACCTTCTGCAGATTCAATCTTCTCAGATTGATTTTGGTCTGTTTTTATTGTTTTATCTAGCTTCTTATTAACAATTTTAGATTCTTCAATATTTTCAGATTCAATTTTTATATCATCTTTATCTGATGCAATACGTGCAATTACATTACCTACCTCAACTATATCATTAATAGAATATAATAATTCGGCAACGATACCTCCTGCAGGAGACGGAACTTCCGAATCAACTTTGTCCGTGGATATCTCCAATAGATTTTCATCCAAATCGACAGTATCGCCAACTTTCTTTTTCCACTCCAGGATGGTCCCTTCTGTAATGGACTCTCCAAGCTTGGGCATGACTACATCTATCATTAATACTCCTGATCCTAAATTTTATTAATTAAATTTCTTTTTGAAATCGACGACAATACTTGCTTCTGGATACTTAGCCTTCAACGAATTCTTAACGTGATTGTCCAGCGGTTCTTCATTATCAAAATCGGTACTAACAGGGATTTCAAATAAGATTGATTCTACTTTGTCATTCCTAACAATTCTTAGATCCTGAACGACATCTGAAATCCCAAATGAGTTCATGGAATCTTGAACTATTTCCCTGATTTCGTTTATTGTTTCCCCGTCTACCGTAATTGGATCTACGTGAGTCACAACTTGAGCGTTCAGATGATCACCAATTTTTTTCTCTACTGAATCAGCAATATGGTGTATTTCTTCTGAAGAAAGTAAATTACTCACCTCTACATGCAATGATATAAAACTATGGTTACCATAGCGATGAACAATAATGTCATGGACATTGAAAACGCCATCCACCATACATGCGGTTTCCCTAATATTTAGAATCATTTCAGGAGATTCAGTTGTGCCGAGAAGGTCATTGATGGCATCTTTGGCAATTTCATACCCGGTATATAACATAAAACAAGCAACGCCAATTGCCATGGCACCATCCAACCAAACGATTCCATAAATTCCCCCAGCCATTGCCACTATGGTCAAGATAGATGAATATGAATCACTCTTGTGATGCATGCCATCGGCTTTCAAAGTGTCAGAATGTATTATGTCACCCAACTGAAATGAATATCTTGCCATCCACTCTTTTATGAAAATTGTTAATGCAATTGCGCTGATCCAAACCCAATTTGCTTCTATGATTCCAGGGTTCATTAACCTGGATATGGCTATTTTAAAAAACTCGAATCCAACAAAGCCGATGAGTAGTGCTATCGTCAGGGAAGCAATAGTTTCCGCCCGTCCGTGTCCAAAAGGATGCTCTTCATCTGGCGGTTTTCTGGCAATGTGATAACCAAAAATCACAACCATACTCGATACAACATCCGAAAGCGTATGGAAGGCATCGGCAATGAGGGCCAGACTGGCTGAGGCCAACCCCAAAACTATTTTAATCCCAAACAAAATGATATTACCGGTAATTGAAACATATCCTTGAAAAATGCCCACTTTTGACCTGTTTTGAGTTGAAGTTACATCTTCACCTTCAGGTACAATTCTTTTGACTGTTAGATTTGCCAGATTCATAAGTCTACCTGTAAGCAGGATTTCCGGTTATATCGTCACCAAGTACCAATGTATGCATATCATGCGTTCCTTCATAGGTGTAAACACTTTCTATATTCATCATATGGCGCATTATTGGATATTCTCCCGAGATTCCATTTGCACCAAGAATTTCCCGTGCCAATCGGGCTGTTTCTCTTGCAACCCAGGTATTATTTCGTTTGAGCATTGATATCTGCTGGTGTCGTAGTACATTTCTATCTTTATTTCTACCTGCCTGCATGGCAAGTAATTGCCCCTTGGTAATTTCAGATAATATCCATACTAGTTTTTCCTGAGTAAGCTGGAAGGATGAAATTGATTTACCAAACTGGACTCGCTCATTGGCATATTTCAATGCAGTTTCATACATGGCCATTGCTGCCCCAATGGTACCCCAGCCAATTCCATATCTAGCCTGAGTTAGACAGCTGAGGGGACCTTTTAATCCGGAAACGCCTAGGAGCATATTTTCTTCTGGGATTTCGACATTCTCCAAGATTAGTTCTGAAGTTACTGATGCTCGTAGTGACCACTTGTTTTTCATTTCAGGGGCATTGAATCCATCTCTGTCAGTTTCAACAATAAATCCATGAATAACCTCATCATCAGTTTTTGCCCAGACAATTGCTACATCAGCGACAGAGCCATTGGTTATCCACATTTTGGAACCACTAAGCGTATAACCATTTTTTGTTTTTACGGCTCGGGTAATCATGCCTCTTGGGTTCGATCCATAATCTGGTTCAGTGAGACCAAAACATCCGATAGTCTCGCCACTGGCGAGCTTTGGCAACCAATATTCTTTTTGCTCTTCCGATCCAAAAGCAAATATAGGATACATAACCAACGATCCTTGTACAGATACAAATGATCTTATACCGGAGTCACATCTTTCCAACTCCTGGCAGGCAAGTCCATATGCAGTATGAGTTAAACCGGCACATCCATATTTATGAGGTAGATTAATGCCTAATAAACCGAGGTTAGCCATTTCTTTGATTTTTTCGGCGGGAAACGTTCCATTCTTAAAATGTACTTCGATTATCGGCTGCAATTCTGACTCGACATAATCGCGAACAGAATGCTGAACTAAAATTTCTTCATCAGAAAAATGCTCTGAAATATTTAAATAATCAAGACCTTTTAATTTCATATTACATCTCCATCTTTTTCAATATTAATATTCCATCGTTGAATGGATGGCATCGATGATCCAATCTGTTTGAACCAGGATTTCCTTTTCTAAAATTGGTGAGTAAGCCACAGGAATATCTTTGGAAGCTACCCGTTTCACAGGTGCATCCAGGAATTCAAATCCTTCTTCCGATATTCTAGCTGCAATCTCAGCACCAAATCCATTTGTCAGATTATCCTCATGAACGATTATAAGGCGATTTGTTTTTTTAAGCGAACCAAGGATGGAATCCATATCCAACGGATTTAGGGTTCTAATGTCAATTATATCGGCTGAGATATCCGTTTTTTTAACTGCTTCGATGGATTTCTGGACCACAGCGCCCCAGGTGACAATTGTGAGGTCAGACCCGATAGAGGCAAAATGTGCTTTGCCAAATGGAAGGAGGAAATTTTCATCCGGTTCAGGCCGGGCAGCATAACCTTGTCGATATAATCCTTTATGTTCCATGAAAAGAACTGGGTCATCCATTCGACAGGCCATTTTCAATAATCCTTTTGCATCTGCTGCATTTGAAGGATAGGCAATATAAATTCCAGGCAGGTGAGTAAAATAACCATCAATACTTTGACTATGACAAAGAGCGCCATGGATATATCCGCCCACAGGCACTCTCACCACCATGGGGCATGACCATGTATTATTGGATCGATATCTCATAGTTGCAACTTCATTTCGCAATTGCATCATTGCGGTCCATATATAATCGCCAAACTGGATTTCAACTACTGGCTTCATGCCGCAAATAGATGCTCCAACAGCAGTTCCAATTATTGAAGATTCAGCAAGTGGTGAATTAAACACCCTGGATTTTCCAAATTTCTTTGTAAGGCCTCGGGTTGCAGTAAATACACCACCCTTCTCACCGGCTACATCCTGACCATAGACAATCATATTGCCATTATATTCCAGCTCCTCAGCGAGGGCATGGTTTACAGCATCAACCATGACAATTCGTTCTCCTGGCGTATCTGATTCTGAAGAATTCTGCTGTATGTTTTTTTCTGAACTATATAATGATAAACTGACTGAACTTGCCTCAGGTTCAGCATGTGCATCTGCCCATAATGTATCTTCATCGACCTGTTTTTTTATCTCGGCATGAATTTGATCAAAATCATCCTGGCTACATATCCCTGCCTCAAGACATTTCCCGGAAATGACAATCAATGGATCTTGCTTCTGTTCTTTATCTAATTCTTCTTTGCTGCGATATTTTCGATGATCATCAGAAGAGGAATGTGGTAATAACCGTACGACATTCGATTCGATTAAGCTTGGGCCACGACCTCGGCGAGCCCGCTCAACAGCTTTTCTAAAGGCAATTTGAGATTCAAAAAAATCTGTGCCATTTACCGAATATCTTGATAGGGAATCATAACCAGCGGCAATTTTGTAAACTGATCCACCAGCAGTCTGATCTTCGATGGGGACAGAAATAGCATAACCATTATTTTCAATATGAAAAATCACAGGAGCTTTTTCACGGCTGGCCCAATTTAGAGCTTCATGAAAATCTCCCTGACTGGTGGTTCCTTCACCGGAAGATACATATACAATCTGTTTGTTGCCACTGCGTCGACAAGCAAATGCAGATCCAACTGCTTGGAGATATTGGCTTCCAGTTGGACTTGATTGACTGACAATGTTTAAATCTCGATGCCCATAATGCTGGGGCATCTGCCGGCCACCGGAATTGGGGTCATCCTTTCTGGCGAGAAAACTTAATAATATTTCTTTTGAAGTCATGCCAAATTGAATGCAAAATGCCTGATCACGGTAATATGGATAAGCATAATCCTTTCCCGATTGGAAACATGATGCGGCAGCAACCTGGGCGGCCTCATGGCCGGAAGCGCCAATGTGGAAAAAACCCCTTCCCTGTTTTAACAGGATTAACTGCTTTTCATCCAACTGACGGGATAATGCCATATTCCGGTAAAACGATAATAATTCTTTTTTTGTTAACCCGTATAATTTCATTTATGCATTCCCGCCTGATTTTTGAACTAGATCCAATAACATCGCAAATTGATTTGCCACTAAAGGAACAATATCTAAAAGTGAAAACTCGTTTCCCGTTATTTCCTGTATAGAGGTTACTCCATATTCAAATATTCCACAGGGTATCATTCCATTAAAATAATCCATCATCGGATTCACATTTAAGGCGAGACCATGCATACTTATCCATTTTGCAAGCCTCACACCCATGGCACAAATCTTATCATCTTCAACCCAGACTCCTATTAGTCCTTCTTTTTGTGCTGATTGGACTCCTAATTCAATTAGTACATTTATTATAGTCTGTTCAAGAGCATGCATATACCACGAAATACTCAGTCGGTAATTATGTAAGTCAATAATTGGGTACATGACCAGTTGACCTGGTCCATGATAGGTAATATCACCACCCCTGTCAATTTGAATTACCTTGGCGTCTGATGGATATGAAGGAAGTAGATGATCCTGATTTGCATTTTTACCAAATGTATATACATGGTCATGCTCGACAAATAAAACTATTTCAGCACAATCCTGTTTAGATATTGCCTCATGGATCAATTTCTGTAATACCCACACAGATTCAAAATCCTGTCTGCCAAGCCAGACAAAATTCAGTTGCTGTTTAGATGCAGATTTTAGATAATTAAAAGTATCTACTGCTTCATCCTTTGAAAATAAAGGTGTATATTCAATTATTTCTGATTGGAGTAATGTTTCAGTCACGGTTTTATATAATATCTTTAAATGTGAATTGATTCACCCATAGCATCGGCTGTGGCTTCCATGACAGCTTCGGATAATGTAGGATGCGGGTGTATTGTCTGTAATACTTCAAGCCAGGTAGATTCTAATTTCCGTGCTACTCCGATTTCTGTGATGAGATTTGTCGCCTCTGCCCCAATTATATGGCAACCGAGAATTTCTCCATATTTTGAATCTAGAATAATTTTTACAAAACCATCTGTATCACCAGATGCCATAGATTTCCCTAAAGCTCTAAATGGGAATTTTCCTATTTTGATTTTATATCCTTCATTGACTGCTGCTTTTTCTGTCAATCCTATGGAAGCTACTTCTGGGTGACAATACGTACAACCTGGAACATTATTATAGGTCATTTCGACTGGATCTTCCCCACAAATATGTTCAACTGCAGTGATTCCCTCTGCAGATGCAACATGGGCAAGCCATGGTGGTCCAGCCACATCTCCAATGGCATAAACCTGAGGGTTGGAAGTCTGCATATTTCCATTCGTTTTAATCCAGCCATTCTCAAATTTGATTCCAGATTCTTCCAGACCAATATTTTCAATATTCCCTCTAACACCTACTGCAACCAAAACTTTTTCTGCTTCTATCCTGTCACCATTTTTTAAAATCACAGTTGCAGAAGTTTTTCCGTTTTCTATAGAATCCACCATGGAGTTTAGATGCATCTTGATTTTTCTTTTCTTAAAAATCCTTTCAAGCTCTTTTGAAATATCTTCATCTTCGATTGGTAAAATATGTGGCATTCCTTCAATAATATCTACTTTCGTACCGAACTGGTTGAAAAAATGGGCAAACTCAACACCTATAGCTCCCGCACCTATAATGGCCATACTTGTCGGCTTTTTCTCTAAAACCATAGCCTCCTTCGAGGTAATTATGTTTTTACCATCCGGTTCCATACCTGGAAACCACTTTGCCCTAGCGCCAGTGGCGATAATTATGTTAGTAGCAGAATAAAGTTTTATTTCACCATCATCCATTTGTGCTTCAACTGTATTGGTGTTTTTTAGAATTGCTCTTGCGTTGATATGCGTAATTTTATTTTTCTTTAAAAGATATTCAACACCTTTGCTCAATCTTTTTGAGGTATCTCTTGACCTCTTGATAACCTTTGACCAATCAACAGTATACTCTGGAATATTAATGCCGAATTTCCTGGCATTTTTGATGGTCTCCAATACCTCAGCATTTTTTAACAGTGATTTTGTCGGGATGCAGCCCCAGTTCAGGCAAATGCCGCCTAATTCTGCTTTTTCAACAACAAGTACCTTCTTTTCCAATTGTGCTGCTTTTATAGCAGCTACATAACCACCGGGACCTCCCCCGATTATTATGATATCAAACTTTTCCATTATCATTAAACCTTCATACTATTCTTGCAGAATACAATTACTGACAAACCGGGTTAAGAGTTGAACTTTAACGCAACTATATCCAGGAATTCCTTCCGTGTACGAGCATCACTACGAAACTCACCCGTCATGTAGGATGTAGTTGCATAACTATTTTTCTTTTCGACACCTCTCATCTGCATACACATGTGCTGTCCTTCTAAAATGACTGCGACTCCTTTTGGTGACAATACATCATTTAGGGTTTTGGCGATTTGCTGGGTCATTCTTTCCTGAACTTGAAGCCTTCTTCCAAACATTTCAACAATCCGGGGAATCTTTGAGAGCCCAATCACTTTGCCGCTTGGTATGTAGGCAACATGTGCTTTACCAAAAAATGGCAACAAATGATGTTCACATAAGCTAAAGAAATCAATTTCTTTTACGGTGACCATCTCTTCGTAGTCTTCATGAAAAATGGCATTATTAATAACAGTATCTAAATTTTGATCATATCCACCTGCAAGAAATTTCCATGCCTTTGCAACTCGATGTGGAGTTTGTCTTAGCCCTTCCCTATCAGGGTCTTCACCTATTTGTACTAAAAGATTATGAATTATATTTTTCATTTCATTAATGTTTGATTCAGTCATATCAATTTCCTCTTGGTCCGTAATATTCTGTAAAAATGGTTGGTGTTTCCTGTAATCGTATTCGATACAGATCCACATTATCAGGCAATCCTGCTGAAATTTTCTGCCATATATAGATAGTGAGATTCTCTGTTGATGGTTGTTTTCCCTTGAACCAATTAATATCTTTTTCAATTTGCGAATGATCAAGTTTGTCCACTATACGTTCATTCACTAGAGCATTTAAATCCATCAGATTCACAACAAACCCTGTCTCAGGATTTAGTGGCCCTGTCACTGTCACTTCCAATTCATAATTATGCCCATGGAGATGTATATCATCGCCAAATACGCGATAATTTTCATCTTCATCCCATTTAGGATTCCAATATCTATGGGCGGCGCAAAAGGAGAAAACCTTGGTAATTTTTGGCATTTACTTGTACCTTGCAAATTTTGTCATAGTCTGAAATTTAGAGAATTCATACTACCCAAATACAGAATAAAATATGTAAATATTTATGATGTTTATTGATGTGTTTTTGTGAGGGGAATATAGTTATGTGTAACTTTTATCAGTTATATCTATCAGAAAACAAATAATTAGGTCCATAAAATGGAATTGACAATACAAAAAATATTAGGTTTTAAAACGATTGCAGTTGTGGGGATGTCGCCAAAACCTGTCCGTGCTTCACATGGTGTAGCAATGTATCTGGCCAGTCAAGGATATACAATCGTACCTGTTAATCCTGGTCAAGATGAAATCGCCGGATTAAAATGCTACCACAGTCTCGAAGAGATACCATTTCCTGTTGATGTAGTAGATGTATTCAGACGTTCTGAGGCATGTGTATCAATTGCCAATTCTGCAGTAAAAATTGGTGCGAAAGCTCTTTGGTTGCAAGAAGGAATTATGAATGATGAAGCAGCAAAAATTGCTGATGATGCAAAATTACTTTTTATTCAAAATAAATGCCTATTGAAAGAGCATAGGAGACTGATGGCTAAATAAAAATTCTGGCGATAGGTTAAAATATCCTCTTACCATTCTCTACAGATCTTTCAGGATGAAGCAAAACAACTGAACCATCCTCACCTGGAACTCCAAGTACCAACACTTCAGATTTTACACCGGCAATCCGCATTGGTGGAAAATTAATTACAGCAGTCACCTGCTTACCTATTAAAGTTTCTGAATCGTATAAATCAGTTATTTGCGCCGAGCTTTTTTTTATCCCCCACTCCAGACCAAAATCAATCTCAAGAATATACGAGGGTTTTCTAGCTTTCGTATTTTCGCAACAAGTTAATATGGTTCCGGCTACCATGATGACTTTTTCAAAATCGCTATAATCAATGAAATTATCCAATGCAATATTTCCTTTTGATGTATGTGGTTTAGTATCTGTAAAACCTATAGATTATTGGTTACCAACATTGTGATACCTCCATAATATCTTCATATTACTCATATCTTAAGGCTGAGACTGGATTCATTATTGCTGTTTTTATAGATTGGAAACTTATAGTTATTAAGGCTATCCCTAATGCAATAAATCCTGAAAACAAGAAAATCATTATATCTTGTTCAGCTGGATATGCAAAATTCTGTAGCCATTTTTCAATGAGTAAATATGCAATAAGCCAACCCATTCCACATGCAATTACCACCAACTTTATAATATTCTTTGATAACATAAACACAATATTAAAAGTTGAGGCACCCAATACTTTTCTGACGCCAATTTCTTTTGTACGTCTAACAACAATAAATGATGACAGTCCAAATAATCCAAGGCAGGCAATTAATATGGCAAAGGCGGAGAATATATTCATTATTTTACTGGTCCGGATCTCCGCATCGTAAAGCTTTGCATAATCTTCATTAAAAAAGTAATATTCAAATATTTTATCCGGGACAAATTCATTCCATATATTTTCTACATATTCAATTGTTGCAGGCATATCACTTTCTAATACTCTCAGAGCTAGAAAACTACCGGTGACCTTACTTAGTTTTATAACCATAGGGTTGACTTCCTGACGGAGTGTTTCAAAATTCATATCTTTGATTACGCCGATAATTTTCAATCTTTCACTGGTTTCGGGAGATTCATCAATCCTCAACAATGTTTTATCCAGTGGTTTCTCATAATTAAAACTGGCGACTGCTTTTTCGTTTAAAATTACAGATGAAGAATCGGTTAAGACATCTTTTGAAAAATATCGACCACTGGTTAATTTCAATTTCCACGTATCAAGAAAATCTTGATCAGTCCACAGTATTCCAGGTGCCTTTGTTTCCTCCCCGGGAGCTCCATCTCTTAGATGGGCGTTGTAATTAAAATTCTTACCAGGAATCGTACTGCTATAACTGGCATTTGTTATTTTTACATTACTAAGAATTTCAGTTTTAAATGTCTCTCCATGCTCTTCTAGAACATCGGCTCGGGGAATAATCATCAGCTGATCCCTGTTGAAGCCAAGATCTTTACTCATAAATAAATGCATTTGTTTTTGAATCATAAATGTACCGACAATAAGAATGATTGACACTGTAAACTGCATCACTACGAGTACATTTCGTAGTCGGCCGCTTTTCAGTCCACTGGCTATCTCACCTTTCAGGATGCTTGCCGGATTAAACGATGACAGAAAAAAGGCAGGATAAAGCCCTGAAACTACGCCAACAATTATTCCAAAAAGAGGTAAACCGGGGATGAGTAAGATATTTGAGATTAGATTGAACTCTAACTCTTTCCCTGAGATTGAATTAAAAAATGGAATAGCCAGGTCTACCATTAGGACGGCTACTACCAAAGCAATAAATGAAATAAGTATGGATTCAATCAAAAACTGACTTATTAATTTCGATCTTTGTGATCCTAAAACTTTTCGCACACCAACCTCCATTGCTCGGCCAGCAGAACGAGCAGTTGAAAGGTTCATAAAGTTTACACAGGCGATGAGTAAAACAATAAGGGCTATGACAGTGAACACGCGGACATAAACCATATTTCCCTTGGGTCCAAGGGAGTTTTCAATATCAGAAACAAGATAGAGATCATTAAATGGTTCCAACTCATAACGATACCGATTTCCAGAAGAAATAAATTCCTCGAAATTTATTCCAGCCATTTGCTGAAACTGCGGGCCAGCATACTTGATAACCATATCATTAAGTTTTTCTGTTATTTCGTGATAATCTGTGCCAGGAGTCAACAGCACATATGTCATAAAACTATTACTTACCCAATAATCATTATCCGGGTATCCCCCCATTGAATTCATGGAGGCTAAAAATTCAAATTTGATATGATTTTGACTTGTTTGATTTTCGACCACACCGGTAACAGAATATTCGGTGCTGTCTTCCATCATCATTCGCTGCCCGATTGGGTTTTCATCACCAAAATACTTTTTGGCAATTGATTCTGTGATTACCAGGGTGTGTGGTTTATTTAAAGCCTGGGAGGGATCACCCTGAATCATATTTATTGATAACATATCAAATACAGATGAATCCGCAAAAAGAAAATTATCTTCGTTGAATCGATTCTCTTTGTATTCAATGATGAATCTATCAGGATTCATAAATCGAGTAAATAAAATAACTTCAGGTAATTCTTCAACCATGGTTTTACCCATAGGTGCAGGAGTAGAAGCACCTTTTAGTTCCTGGCCACCAATATACCCATCCATATAAATGCGATATAAGTTGTCGGCATTCTGATGATGTTTATCATATTTTAATTCATCAATAACATAGGTGAGGATAAGAATACAACCGGCGATTCCAATAGCCAAACCGATGATATTTATGATGGAATAACCCTTTTGTCGGGTTAGGGATCGGAACCCAGTTTTTAGATAGTTCGTCAGCATTTATTCTCCAGATTGTTGCAGTAATAGATTTTGATTACAAATATTCGCAGGGAATAAATGTAACAATTATGTTCTGTACAATATTATTTACGAGCAGGAGAGATATATTAATCATTTGGGAATATAGGATGTAGATATTATTGCGAGTCAATAAGATTGATTGAAATCCTAAATAAGTTGGTGGACTTCCATCACCTAGACCATTAAAAAGGTAATTTTTATTACGTGTTTGGTACCCTATGACTGAAGTTATGGGAGAAGGCAAATCACTTTTTTGATAAACCGTTTCAACGGATTTATGCGTAATTCACATAATAAAAAAATTTATGAGAAGATTATTGTTTTTAAAGCTTCTCTCTCTGAAACACGGATGACACGGATTTCACTGATTTCACTGATTTGTCACTCCGACTCCGCTCAGTGACCTTAGACTACCTATACTAAAAACTAAATATTGACCAACAATCCTTGGAATGATAACAAATATCTTTGGTATTTAAAGGTCACTAAACGAAGTCGAAGTGATTCCCCATACATGACCCATTATTTTAACAAAATAATCCTCTGTGTTGCACTATAATCAGAAGAAGTCATATTCAGAAAATAGATACCAGATGTGAAATTATTTGCCTGCCAAATGATGCTGTAATTTCCTGCTCTTTGATTTTCATTTATCAATGTTGCAATCGGTCGACCAAGCAGATCATAAACCGTTATAGATACTGCGCTATCCATGGCCAAAGCATATTCAATGGTGATTTCGGCATTAAACGGATTTGGATATGCCTGCTGTAGTTTGAACTCCTCAGGGATAAGTGAATAATCTATAACATCAAGTATTAGTTCACTAAATGATATATTACCTGAAGTATCAATTGATTTGTTTGAATGAATTTCCCAACTGATATTTTTGGACTCATCCCAGATTTGGAAACTGAATTCATCGCCAGCGAGCCAGCCGTCAATCTGTATATCAAATTCGGCAAAACCACGCCAGGTGGTTAACACTTTCGGAAAGTCCATGTCAGTAATTTTTAGGGCACCTACGACTGCATCATTGGCTAGAACTGCCAGTTCATCGCCAATTTCGTAATCACCTTCTATTTCGGTGATAATCAAAGGAAATGATCGACCGGACGGTGAATATTGAAAGTAGTCAGTATCCATCAAGTTTAACTCTGTTGTGGGTTCAGTTAATTCCATACGGATGAGGAGATCATCAGGATAGATAAACTCAATGACATCTTCACCGCCTGTATACACAAAATAGCCCCTTCCCGGCTGCATACCTCCATTGGCATCGATGGTATTGACATTGTATTCTGGAATAAAATAGGATCCATGTGAATCTTTAACAATCAGGATGGGAGTATTGTCAAACACCTGTGAAACTGACATGGGATATTGTGGTAAAAATGCAATATTATTCCAATAGAGTGGCTGGAGTTGAATGATCGATGTGCCAGGATCGATCTGCTCGCCTGCCAAAATCATATCCAAAGAATTTTCAGAACTTAGATAGATTTCATATCCTTCCCCCTCCTCCACACTTTCGATGAGGTTTACATTGTATTCAGGGATATAATATTGGGCTTGATCATTTCTCACAATCAATGTGGTTGCCGGATCAAATACATTTTCCACTTCTGGCTCAAGAGGTATGATATTTAAGGAGATGTTATTCCACATAGCGGCATTTACATCAATAGCCTGAACATCGGCACAGGCATCAATTTCAATCTGTGTGAAAATCCCTCCAAATGACCCGTCACCAATTATATAATTTATTTGGGATGATGCAAATGTATACTCAAGTTCTTCGTCTGCATCCCAAGCTTTTATAATTATATCATTCCCTTCAATAAATCCTGGGAGTTGTGTTCCGCCAAATTGACAATTGTCTATAGCTGAAAATGTAGAAATATTCATCTGACTACCAGTGTACAACCCTGATCCAACAAGAATTTCTCCATACAAAGAATCGCAGTTTCCATAGTTTATCAATCCATTGGCATCAAATAAACCGATTTCATCCCCTGGAGAAAAACAATCAATATTAGGAACAATAACTAGCGAAGGAACTCCTCCAAGAATAATTTGAAAATGAGTTGGATAGTATATACAGCAATCATATCCATAAGAATCAAGACAATCAACTGTTGCATCTGGATCATAGTTATTGGCAATTGGGTCCGTACAACCAACACATAGATCATCGTTTGTGGGGTCATTATCACATACACCACATTCATCTTCATAGCTTGACCCTTCACAAACACCAGCACAATCTTCAACGGCATCCCCCCAACAAATACCCATACAATCCATATCACGAGTGCTGCCAAAACATTCTCCACAACCATCAAAATCCGGTCCGCTGAATTCACCCCAGCAGATCATATCCTCTCCAATTTCCTCACTACAAATATTGGGTTCATGATTTGTATTACCTCCAGAGCAGATACCACAATCATCTAAATATGCTTCACCATCAACAACATCATTGCAATCCGTATTATAGGACCAATCATCGGCTTCTGGATCAAAAGGAGCAATACAATAACCATCATCATCAAAATAGGCAATACCGAAACACATACCGCCACAATCAAAACCACCACCAAAATCACCAAAACCATTATAGTACGAGTCATTTCCGGGGATATCATCGCAAATATCGCATGCATCCAAATAATTGTTACCGTTTGGCATACCAGCGCAATCGTAGTATAAATAAGTAAATTCAAATGGATTCTCAACAGAGCCTATTTGCATTTCAGAAACAAAATTGACATTTTCATTAAGAGTATATATCTGGTCACTGTCGAGATTGAAATATTGAAAGCTGAGTGATTCCCCGGATTCGGTATTACTGTAAACGGTGATAGGATAATAATAAGAGCCAATATCAGGATCATATGCACCACTGGAAATCCCCCTTATTTCATTCTCATAAAAGGCAGCCAAAAGATCATATTCAGTTCCGTCTGAACCATTGTTTAGGATTACAGAGGCAAAAATGAGACCTGAATAATTATAATCATCTACAGTAAATTGCCAATCTGGATAATTCTCAACATAGATGCAGCTGTTATCATTTATTGTCGCATCAGGATTATAATTCATCGCTTCAGCATCAGTACATCCAAGAGTTTCAGATTCGATAAAACAGTCACCAAACTCCAAGTCCACCTCTAATATAGATTCGTCAGTGTAAGCAATCACTTCGGTGATCTGAAAATCCCCAACACTGATAAATAATTCAGTTCCTACAGGATTGAGTAATATGATATTCGTAGTATTGCCAGTTGTGACATAATCAGCCATAAAGGTTTCGGCAGTAATGTACAGTTGGAAATCTTCAGCATGAGTCAGGACAAATTCCAAAGCGCCTACATTTCCGTCGGCATCAAAGCACGCGGTGTTCTCGGTATAGATAATTTGAACCACATCACCATATCCCGGCTCGACATTTCCAAGCACGAAATTGATCATATTGACAATATCGATGATAGTAATCTCACCATCCTGATTTACATCGGCACATTGGTTTATTTCATCACCCGTAAGGATTGCATTGAGAATTTCAACCACATCAAGTATGTCGACATTACCATCATTATTCACATCACCATAATTACAGTATTCACAACTGCCATCATTTATAGTAGCATACGGATTATAGTTTATTGCATTTGGGTCGGTACAGCCATAAACTGCGTCATCACAATCTCCTCCCGGTTCGCATATCTGAAAATTAACATCTTCTGCTGTTATCACCTGGTATCCCTCACCGGGCAGTAAATTGCCAATAGTATTTAAACCGTATTCTGGAAAAAAGGAACCACCTGAATCATCTGATACCGATATTAATGATCCATTCTCAATTAATTCTGAAAATACATTTTCAATATTTTGCTCAACATTTACCGGATAACCCATATAGTTTTCACCTTCAGTTAATGGAATATTTACAGGTAAAATTACTGGCAGCCCAAATAGATTAAGGCTGATTGCAGATGTTACATGTATAAAATAACAATCAACATTTGACATATCACCAATCTCATTTATCCATCCTGTCCCAGAATCATATAATTGGTTTCCAAATACATCTGTAGCAGTTAATAGTATATCATTATCAATCAGGGGTTGAAGAATACTCTGCATATCCATATCGGTTGGTCTGACATAGAATGAAACCCAATTTATCCCTTCGTTTAATTCGACAATTTGCCATTCTGGTGTGGGATAATTGCAGCTATCGTCATCATAATTGGCATATGGATTGTAGTTGAGGGCTTCGGGGTCGGTGCAGCCATATATATAATCACCCTCTTCGCCAAATTGGAACGGATCGCCATTATCAAAATCCATTTGCGAACCACCTGCTCCTGAAAACATACTCTCTTCAATGGAAATAAATCCTGAAGTATCAGCATGGGACCATTCAACATAAGTTAAGACACCATTTCCAGCTGGGATAAAACTTCCTGTTAATGAAAATCCGAGGACTAATCCGCTTAAATTTGTTGATGTCATAAAATTGTAATCTTCAGCACTACCGCCACTTGCATAACCAAATTCAGCTTCCAGTATTTCATCTGTTATCAGATTGAATTGAAATCCATAGACATCATCATCATTTGACATATAGATTTCGATGTATTGATCGGTGACATTGGATATAAAAATACCATTCTGATTTTCATATATGCAGCTGCCATCATCGATAGTTGCATCCTCATCATAATTGGTAGCATATGGATCCGTACATCCATAACAATAGTCTTCATCCAATCCAGTATTTCCCTCTACACAGCCACATTCGTTTTCATAGGCATCTCCATAACAATCACCGGCGCAATCAGGAAACGTACAACTACCATCATCTTCAGTTACTTCAGGATTGTAATTGCATGCATCCGGGTCTGAGCACCCAAAAACTGGTGCTTGAAAATCGCATGCGTCAAAGATCAAATCTATCTGGTTCTCACCTTGATTGGTAGCGGCATCTATATTGATTATCTCATAAGAACTATCCGTATAAAAGAGGTCATTGCCTATAACATCCAACATAAGGATTGTTGTTAAATTCTCTTCCTCATAAAATTCTGTTAAGGAGGTTTCGGCAAGGATAGAAATCAAAGTATTTGGATCGTGTGAAATAGTAATTTCCAGACTATTGAGAGGATCGTCTTCAATTTTGCACATAGTGGTTTCAGTATAACCAAACTCTATGCCCGGAACTGTGCCACCACCACCATCAACAAAATCAAGGAATGAGCCCATATCCATTTCATCAACAGATCCATCTCCATTCCAATCATAACAGGGATTATATCCTCCACCAAATAAAATGTAATTGACTAACTCTACATAATCGAGGACATCTATGACTCCATCACCATTCAAATCTCCTGGGAAGCAATATTCACAGGAACCATCATATATGGTAAACAGCTCAAAAAAGTTAATCGCATTTGGATCAATGCAGCCATAACAGAAATCCGGTTCTAAACCCGTGGAACCACCGATGCAACCGCATTCGTTTTCATAGGCATCACCACCCGGAACACCGGCACAATCGTATTCCCAATATTCACAATCAGCATCATCAAACCACCATTTGGTACAGCTCAAGTTGGGTAAATCGTCGGAGCCATCGTTGCATTCTCCATCGCCTAGATAAATCAAATTGTCAATTGGGTAACAGATATCATCACAATCACTGAACTGATTTTCTTCACAGCTATCAATTTCATCTATACTACCATTTCCAAATGTAAATGCCAGAACCATTCCTTCATTGCTCGTTGAAACCTGGAAGCCGGGAACTTCATCAGCTGACCCACCACTTGCACCCAATAGGGAAAAATTTTCAAAACCAGTAACAATTTGGAATTGAAAACCTGCTATTGGGACTGAATTATTCATTGATATCTCAAGAACATTGTTTTCATAATTTGTAATCGATAAAAATACATCCCAATCAGAATAAATAATAGTTTCAGGGGCGGTGATGTCACCACCATTGCCAATAATTAAAGGTGGTCCTATCTGAACTGTAAGTTGTGGTTGTCCAGGAGATCCAGAAAAAATTGCATCTTCGATAGAAAACCAACCATTATCCGTAATGCCTTCAACTTCAAGAAATGTTAGAGGATCTCCGCTGCAGTCGCCCAGATCATAATCCCAGACATCACAAAAAAGATTGACGCTATAAGCACCGTCATCGCAATATCCATCACCATGCCAATTCAAATAGTTTTCCCCAAAACAGTTACCTTCACAATCCGTGTAGAGACCCTGATCATCACATTCACTTGTTTGTGCCCATTCAAATGAATCATAATAATTCACTAATAACTCTTCACCATTCTCATCATAGAATGAAATAAGTGATATGATAATTTGAGCAAAACCGGGGTTATCCAATTCAAGATAAAATAGAGCATCATTGGATGCAGGGAGATTTCCTCCTCCCTGCGGATCACCCTGGACATGGGTTGAGGTGAATTCTATATTATATCCATAGTCTAAAGTGAGTCCACCAAATACATTAATAATATTTGTACCGCTGAAATCGATCTCAAAGCTGGATACTTCAACAAGTGAGTTGATCATCAATTCAAGTGTATTATCTGAATAATTTGCATTACCAAAGGTAATTTCTACATCTGTTGACGGAGGTGGATAATCACAGCAGCTATTGTCACCAAAACATTCAAACAATGCATCTGGATCATAGTTTTCAGCATCAGGATCGGTACAGCCATAACAGAAGTCTGGTTCCAAACCGGTGGTGCCACCGACACAGCCACATTCATTTTCAAAGGCATAACCATCGACGACTCCAGCACAATCCACCTCTTGATATGGCACACAATCCCCATCATCAAACCACCATTTACTGCAATCAAGATTTGGTGAACTATCGTTGCATTCTCCATCTCCCAGATAGACCAAATCAATAATTGGATAACAATCATTATCGCAATCACCAAATTGGTCGCTGTTGCATGTATCCAGATCATCAATAGAACTTCCAGTGAGGGAAAACCCCAATACCAATCCAGAGTTATTTGTTGATATCATGAAACCTGCTGCACCGGCCGAACCGCCACCTCCTCCTTCAAGTATCAATTCTTCAAATCCATTGATTAGCTGGAATTGAAATCCAGCAATTCCCACAGTATTATTTATAGAAATCTCAATTTGATTGTCTTCATAATTTGTAATAGAAATATAAACCTGCCAATCTGGGAGAACCTCAGTTCCAGGAATAGGAATACTTCCACCATCACCAATAATTAAGGGCGGCCCAATCTGGACATCAAGTTGATTCCCACTATATCCTGATAGTATGGCATTCTCTATTGAAAACCAGCCGTTTTCTGTTATACCGTCAACATCAAGATATAGCAATGGCTCTCCGGTGCAATCCCCAAGATCAAAATCCCAAAGATCACAGAAGAGATTTATGCCAAATGAATTATCGTCACAATAACCATCACCTTGCCAATCGAGGTAATTTTCTTCAAAACAGTTACCATCACAATCGGTGTAGAGTCCTTGATCCTCACAATCACCCCAGCCTCCGCTAGGTGTCCATTCAAATGTATCAAAGTAATCGGTTAATATTTCCTGTCCATACTCATCGTAAAATATTGCATAGGTGATAATAAACTGGGCATAACCAGGATTATTCAATTCAAAATAGAAAAGTGTACCCAGAGATGATGGTAACATTGTGTCTTGTGCTTCTCCCTGGACATGGTTATCTGTAAATTCGATAATGAATCCCAAGTCATCGCTGAGACCACCAAAAACATCAATAATATTTGTGCCAAAAAAATCTAAGGAAAATGAATGGACATTTACTTGCGAGCTTATCATTATTTCAAGTCGATCATTCCAGTAATCGGCATTGCCAAAAGAAATATTTATATCTGGGTCAGGAGGTGGATATTCACAACAGCCATTATCGCCACCACAGGCAAATAATGCCTCTGGATCATAGTTGAGTGCATCAGGATCGGTACAGCCATAACATATATCGAAATCATCACCTGTACTACCTTCAACACAGCCGCATTCATTATTGTATGCTCTCCCATAACATTCACCGTAGCAGTCATACGCTCCTCCAAAGTCAGTAGAACTCTCCCAAAAAGAACATTCAATATTTGAATCTCCTCCACAGCATAACCCACAGGCATCTATTATTGCAGAACCGTCAGGAGTACCAAAACAATCTAAATAGGTGATATTCGCATAAGCTGAATTCGACGGGATCGATTCAAAATATCCATCAAATGCTGTGACATAATATTCGTGTACTTCTATATCCTCGGGGGAATTATCATAGAAAAACAGATCATCAATGCCACCTGCGATCAGCAAGTTATCCCGGTAAATATTGTAAGTTAAAATTTGTTCGCATTGACCATAGCAAAAAGGCGGTGATGGATTTACATTTATTATCTCACCATTAATCGCTGCAACAATGATATTATCAAGTGTGATCCAGGTATCTGCCCCCTGTATGTCCCAATAGATATAAAATAAAATAGAATTTCCAGGCGGTATAAATCCCCCATCAATATCATATCCAAGTACTAATCCGTTTTCATTTACAAAAGACTCAAAACCGAAATCCTCAGAAGAGCCACCACCGATACTAATAAATATTGGTTGTAAATCGTCTGCAACAATTTCAAATTGGACACCGTGGACATCTACATCATTGCTCAAACTGATTTCAAGAAATTCATCTGTAGCATCTGAAATATAGAGGTATGCAAAATTGCGATTTGCCGATTCATTGGGAGCGTCCCATTCAAGATAGATATTGTTTATTCCACCTTCTGCTGTAAGATTCTCAGGGGGATTGGGCATGCAGTCATTGTCATTTTCCGGGATATCATCACATAAACCGCAGTCATCAAAATAGGCAGTCCCGCCACATTCACCAGCGCAGTCGAAGATATTGCCTTCGCAATCGCACCATCCCTCATCTTCTGGATACCAACAATTTTCATCTATCACCGAGTTAGGGTCGTAATTGCATGCTTCAGGATCAGCACAACCAGAACTGAATGTTGTAGCACAGGCTTCATTAGAATGATCTGATTCACTGGTGCCATCAGTAGCTGTAACGGTATAACAATGGGTTTCAGAATATCCTAAGCCGCCATCGTCATAGACTGTATAATCTATACTCTCATCATATAAATTTCCATCGCGATACAGATTATATGTAATGTCAGATGGATCAAAACAATTCCCATAACAAAAGGGATCGCCATACTCTATGGACAATTCTGTATATGGATTTTCACCTGGGAATATTCCTTCACCAAGTTCAATATAATCATTATTACCGGTATGAGCCCATTCAACATTAACTAAAACATGTTCACCAGGAGGAATTGGAGTTAAAGATAATGAATAGCCCAATACCAGTCCTTCAGGATTTGTTACGACATTATAACCTAATGTTTCTGCAATGCCACCATGGGCTGAAATAATAAATGCTTCCAGGTTTGCCCCAGTTATGATATCAAACTGAAAGTTCACTGCTTCAATCGTATTGATCATTGAAATCTCAATATTATCATCTGTTACATCAGAAATCCATAAAGTCACTTCTGATCGATTTTCAGTAGCAGTTATACCATCCCACATCAGGGCAATATTTCCATCACCTCCAATTGCAATAAGATTGTCAGGTGGATCGATAATGACAGGATATTCACAGTTTCCGTCATCATAGATAGCATCGGGGTCATAATTGAGTGCTTCCGGATCGGTACAGCCAAATCCTTCCAATGTTAGCTCTGATATGGAAATGAGTAACTCACCAAATTCACCAGTCCCCGCCTGATATGTGATGGTTGGAATGAATTCCATCTGTAGATCAGGTTTATAAATTTTTATTAATATTGGATTACCTTCAACATAACCGGCCCATTGGAATCCACCAAAGGCACAATAGTCTAATGAGCCAATGGCAGATATATCAAATTGAGATCCGGAATATTCATCAGCTCCTACCAGTAACTCACCAAGTTGGTTTGAGCAATCGCCAGAATTTTGGATACCATTTTGATCAAATACACCAATTTCATCTCCAGGATTTAAACTGGAGATTGAATTTTCAAAGATGATAAGTTGGAATTCTCCGGTTGGATCAAGTGTGACGTTATAATATTGACTATATGAGATGCTGGTGAAGCATATCAAGAAAATAATAATTAGTGAATTCTTCATAAATACTCCCGGTTAAAATTCCGTCTGGAATTTTTCTAATTTAGAGAATTAAATTCTCTTATAATACTAATATATCGATTTATCTTGTTTCAAAATGTATCAATGGGTCATAATATTTTTATCGATGATTTATCCCATTTTCAAACCACTCTTGAAGGAGTGGTTTAAAGATTCAATTTATTCCATTTCAAACCCAGCCCTGAAGGACTGGGCTAGAGAACCCAATACTTATAGATTCTCCACTTTATTAATTTTCCAGTCTATTGCTGCCAGGTCTGCCTTCTGCAAGCTAAACTACTTTTCACATATTCCCCATTATATGATCAGCCATTTGAATTATATCCAATACATTGGTAATGCCATCCTGATTATAATCTGAATCTGATATCTGGCAATCGGTAAACTCATCGACATCTTCGCTCAAAATGATATTGACAGTGATAACAATATCGAGGATATCAATAATTAGATCATCATTCACATCACCAACATTATTATAGCAATCGTCGCAGACATCACCTATACCATCGGCATCCATATCACTCTGATCTGGGTTATAATCATCCGGACAATTATCATCTGGATTTAAAATGCCATCTCCATCAAGGTCACTAAAAAGATCGTTCTCCATATTAACAATCATTTCATTGATTATAACATTTGCTTGTTCAGCGTTTTCTATATACTCTTTTGAATAAATTGTCATATTATGATTAACAAAAGCATAGGTGGGATAACCATTCCAACTATCATGCAACCATCCAAAAATCATATCCTCATCATCATCAAGTACTACAGGATTGTTGTCATGAAACTCACCCCATTCATCACAAAAATATGGTTCACCTGGATCATCAAAATTATTAACCAGGAATACTCTGTCATCGTCTTGCCAATACTCCAATATTTCATCGTAAACTACGATGGTATAATATCAGATGTCTCACCAGGATGCATTCATGCGAACCATGGTAACCTTATAGTCACCTCCATTTTCGGCACCATTCACATCCACAAATCTGAAGAAATCTGTTGGATAGTCACCATAACAGACGTCATGTTCTACCATTTGATCTTCCAGACTCATAGTATCACCAATATCATAATTAACTCGACTCACAGGAAAATCATTTTCGATGTCACATTGTTCCTGTGAACCAAATAAGAAAACACCAATTAAAGATATAACAATTATATAATACCTCATTTTTTCTCCCATTACGATTATTACTATTTTGACCAGCCTTAAAGGACTGATCTATAAAAATAATTTCACTTTGAAACCCAGCCCTAAAGGACTGGGCTAGAGAACCCGTAGTCTTAGATTCTCTATTTCATAAATTTTTCTGCCCTCGGCAGGCAGGCTACTTTTTCATCTCTATTCAATTAAGATGAAGTCGATAATTGCCACAATATCAAGTACATCAATATAACTGTCAGAATTTGTATCTGTCATGGATGACTGGATGGATCCCATACCATAATCTTCAAGGACGTAATTCACTATAAGCATGATATCAAGAATGTTTGTATCGCAATCCAGATTTGCATCATACCATATGGCATCGTTTAATGACAGGACTGGAATAATCAGGTCTTCATCTGACCATAAGAATGTTTCATCATTTTCATTGCAATGAAGAGGATACACTTTATTTTCTGATGCTTTCCAATATAGTAGTATCATTGGGTTATAAATAATCCATCCGGGAAATTGCTCATAATTGTTCTCGTTATCTTCACAGAAATCCATCGATCCAATTGCTGTGATGGAGATGGTTTCATCATTCCAAATCCCAGCACCGGCAAGAATCTCCCCCGTGTCATCTTCACAACCGCCTATATCAATAATGCCGTTGTAATCCAACAGTCCAATTTCATCACCTGCTTCACCGCCTTCTACAGCCTCCACAGTGATTGTATTAAATTCTCCCAGACCGGTATTATTATAAAAATTCAAATAATTATTGAGATCACCATTCAGCAAATTATCGTAGTACTGCAAATCATCGGATGGCAGGTATAAACAGCTTCCATCATCATACCACCATTTGGCACAATTCAAATTTGGTAATTCTTCATCACACAAATCATTTCCGAGGTTAACAAAATCATCAATTTGATAACAATTATTATTGCAGTCTGAGAATTCGTCGCTGCTGCAGGACTCAATTTCATCTATTGCAGAACCTGTTAAAGAGAAACCAAGAACCAATCCCTCAATATTAGTAGAAATCATAAAACCTGAATTACCAGCTGAACCACCAGATCCACCCATGATACTGAAATTATCAAAACTGGAAATGATAGTGAATTGAAAACCACTTATTTCAACATTATTATTCATGTATATCTCAACGACATTGTCCTCAACCTGATTTACAGAAATGAAAACATCCCAATACATATTGTTTACAGGATCAGGTAGAGGAATCTCGCCACCATCACCAAGAATCAGTGGTAGGCCTATTTGATAGTTTAATGGTGAACCACCGGCTCCAGAAAAAGTACCATCTTCAATTGATATCCAGCCGTTTTCACTCAAGCCATCTACTTCAAGATTTACCAACAATTCACCACTGCAGTCACCATTATCATAATTCCAGCTTTCACAGAATAAATTGATGGCAAAGGAGTCATCATCGCAATACCCATCCCCTTGCCAGGTTAGATATATTTCCTCAAAGCACAAACCATTGCAATCGGTGTATAATCCCAAATCTTCACAATTGCCCCATGAAGCTGTTGGCGACCATTCAAAAACATCGTAGAAATTCACCAGAATTTCCTCGTTATTTTCATTGAGGAATGTAGCATTAGTAATAAAGATTGGCAAATAAGCTGGATTGTCAAGTTCAATAATGAAAAAGATATCATTTTCAGGTGGAATGTTTATGCCTACCAGGGATTCACCATGAACATTATTGCCGTCGAACTCAATGTTATAATTGTATTCTTCGGTTAATCCATCTGAGATGTTGATAATGTTCATATTATAAAATTCTATATCGAAACTTGAAACATCAACAAAAGAATTGATCCTCAACTCAAGAACGTTATTTTGATAATTGGCTGACCCAAATGAAAGTTCAACGCCATAAACCGGCGGTGAATATTCACAGCAATTATTGTCCCCACCACAGGCAAATATTGCATCTGGATCATAATTGTCAGCATTAGGATCAGTACAGCCATAACAAAAATCGTCATCATATCCGGTACCTCCACCGACGCAGCCGCATTCATTTTGGAAAGCATTGCCAAAACATTCATCATTGCAATCCATATCAACATTGTTTCCGTCACAAACTCCACAGTCGTCTACTTGGGAATTTCCGTCGCACACACCCATACAATCCATCAATGTGGTACCATCACATATGCCAGCACAGTCCTCTACGGAATCACCCCCACATGCTCCCATACAATCCATAGTCTCATTATCGTTATACGGTATATTGTCACAGACGCCGCAATCATCTTCATAGGCATCGCCAAAACAAATACCGCTACAATCCATATCATCATTATTACCATCACAGACGCCACAATCATCCAGGATTGCAGTCCCAGCACATTCCCCATTACAATCCACAGCAGCATCACCACCGCATTCCCCAAAGCAGTCAAAATATAAACAGGAGCCATCATCTACAGTGGCATCCGGATTATAATTACATGCATCAGGATCAGTGCAACCATATTCGTCCTGTGTGAAACCCATATGACATAGGAGCAAAAGGACTAATAATCTTCTCAAGACGATTTTCATCATTGCATACCTCCCCCCAACTTTGTCTGCAAAACAGGTTTGGACATTCCATCTGTTAATTTTATCGCATGAGTATAACTAACGGAAAGCTTTTTGCTTAATACTGTTTTATTATATTTATATTTTTCGAACAGGAATGAACAGATTTCAAAATCAAATTTCTGATTTAGATCTGACCAAGTTAACTCAGAGTTTGTATTATAAAAGTCTACGCAATATGCTTGAGGTATACCTGGGTATAATCTATTGATACGCTTCTTAGTGTCAAAATAGGTTCGCCGCGGGATTCCTAAATCGGCTATTATATCATCTACTTTTTTATGCTGAACCCCTACTGTTTCAAAAACAGATCCCTGAAATATTGCTCTAATCTGTTGAAGTGTTTTATCAATCGCAAAAGATATATCTCCAAATCTGGATTCTGAATATTCATGTTTGTCATGATTTTCAGAAAGGGTTTTAACATAGATGTTTATGACCTTCTTGCGGAATCCAGTGCAAGGGAAATGATGTGTGAGTAATTCCATTGCAGATTCATATCCTTTGCGATAATAATATATTGATACAGCCGGGTTACTAAGTTCATCGTGACTTTTACCAAGCAAATAAGTTAATGATGGGAGTAAAAAATATAAATTATATTGGGTGACAATTTTCATTGAGTCCTGCAAATAGGAAGATGCTGACTGCCAGTTTTTATCTCCAAAATGGAGATAACCTGTATTCATAAGGATAAAACTCTTTGTATAATGACTATCTGCAAGTTGATGTGCTTTATCTAAAATTTTGATGGCATTACTGAAATCATGTTGATGATATCGAAGCATGCCTTGATCATGAGTTACTGCTGACTCAATATGCCGATATCCCATTGCTTGAGCAATTTCGAGTGCTTTTATATAGTACGTATCCGCTTCATCATATTTATTTTGTTTTCTATAGATATTACCGATATTTTTATAATGATAAGCCAACGTGGCATTCTCTTTTATTTCCTTAAAATATTCAGCTGAGTTTATTAAATCTATATTAAGACTATAGTCTCCTTTTCTCGTTTGTAATACCAATCTATAATAATTTGCCAGTTTCAATAAATATATTGATTTAGTCAGCTTTGGTATTCTGTCTAGCAAGATAAGGGCTAGATCATACTGCCCTGTAATGGCCAGGAATGATGACATCTCCATAGTGATCAAAGATTGAGTATCCAGATCCTTATCGGTGGCCAATGAAGAGGCATAACCTAGAGTTTTTGCACCTGTAATCAGGTCCCCCTCATGAATTTGACAGCGACCAATGCCAGCAAGTAAGGTCGCTTTTCTACTATTTAAGGGTTCGTTATCCTTTAATAAATCAATCATTTGATGAGTTGAGGTTAATGACATTTCACTCAACTGGGATAGGTGTGCAACAAACTCAGCCCATTTATTTGTTTGAGTAAATCTATGAAAAGATGTGGTGGAAATAGTGAAATTATTGGATATAAATATTGATGGTAATTCTGGCATAATTGTATTAATAGTGCGTTTTATTTAAGTGTTCGTGTCATTATTTTACTATTTATCGCACTATTAAACAATTTATATTTAAAATATTTTATTAATTTATCAAAATATAACTAATTAATTCAATGGCACAATATAGAAATTATTATTGATTACCCGTATCTTAATTATTTTCTGTATTTGAAATATATTTATTGGCCAGATTGCTGTAAACATCTTTATTAAATACAAATAATATTATATATAGATTATTATATCTTTTTACTTGCTTTGATATTTCAACACTCTATAATTTTATGTACCGTTTAATACAGTATATCTGTATCGGTGGTTACAGATTATTTAAATATTTGAAAAATAACGATGGAATTATGAACAGCACGCATCCTATATATACATTAAAAGTGGCATCAGAATTGTCTGGAACATCAGTTTATTCAATACGGAAATATATCGACAAGGGATTGCTTCTACCTTTTAAAACAGCTACAAATCGTCATTTATTTTCAGAAGTAGATATCAAGAGGTTAATATGTATAAGAAGCTACCTTGATGATATGGGGCTAAATGTTGCCGGTATCAAAGCCCAATTCGCATTGGTTCCATGTTGGCTCATTCGCCCATGTTCTGAAGTAGACAGAGAAAGTTGTGATGCCTATACATCAGCGTCGCAGCCTTGCTGGGAAGTAACAAATAAGGGCAGACATTGTATTGATGAGGACTGCAGAATCTGTGAAGTTTACAAATTACCAGAGAAATGCAGTGATTTAAAAAGCTATCTGAAAAATTTTGAGTTAAAACAACTAACCTAGTAAATGGTCACAAAATGAAACAACTTCTAATATTAGGTGCCGGGACTGCCGGTACAATGATGGTAAATAAACTTGAGCCCGTATTGGACAAAGATGAATGGCAGATCACCATCGTTGATCAATATGAAACTCATTATTATCAACCCGGTTTTCTCTTTATACCATTTGGAATTTACACAAAAAAGGATGTGATCAAACCAAAACGAGATTTTTTTCCTTCAGGTGTGGATGTGGTTTTTTCAAGTATAGACAAAATCAAACCCGATCAGAATCAAGTATTACTTGATAACGGCAAAGTATTAAAATATGATTTTCTTTTTATAGCCACTGGATCAAAAATCAACCCTGGCGAGACTGAAGGACTACTGGGAGAAGGCTGGCATAAAAATATATTTGATTTTTACACAATTGAGGGCTCTCTTGCCCTGGCCAAATTCTTAAAGTACTGGGAAGGTGGGAAGCTGGTTCTAAATATAGCTGAGATGCCGATTAAATGTCCTGTTGCTCCCCTTGAATTTGTTTTTCTTGCCGATTGGTGGTTTACCGAACAAGGCATACGGGATAAAGTTGAAATTGAATATGTGACTCCGCTGCCTGGGGCATTTACTAAACCGCGAGCCTCAAAAGTATTTGGTGATTTTCTCGATAAAAAGAATATTCACCTCACTTCCGACTACAATATTGCCCGAGTTGAATCAGCCAAAAACAAAATTGTCTCCTGGGAGGAAAAAGAGATCACATATGATCTTCTTATCACCATTCCAACCAATATGGGTGACCCGGTTATAGAACGCTCTGGATTAGGTGATGAGCTCAACTTTATTCCCACCGACAAGGAAACATTGCAATCCAAAAAATTTGAAAATATTTTTGTATTAGGAGATGCAACTGATTTACCCAGTTCAAAAGCTGGTTCCGTTGCTCATTTTCAAGCAGATGTACTTTTTGATAATTTTCTGTCAATTATTGATAATAGACCCATGAAGGCAAAATTTGACGGACATGCAAACTGCTACATTGAATCCGGTTTCGGTAAAGGTATTCTCATCGATTTCAATTATGAAACAGAACCATTACCTGGGAAATTCCCATTACCGGGAATTGGTCCTTTTTCACTTCTTGAAGAGACCAAAATGAATCATTATGGTAAAATGATGTTTAGGTGGATGTATTGGAATTTGCTACTTAAAGGAGCAGAACTACCTATTGAAGCCCAAATGACCATGGCAGGAAAAAGAGTATAAGATGGAACTGCAATCCATAGAATCACAATTGACATTGATCCAGGATCAGCAGAAACAGATTCTAGATGAGTTGATGATTGTCAAACGGCAACGGGAGGAGATAAATGAACTAAAAAATGATCTCACCTTTATTGCCAAAGATGTATTTCAGTCGGCAGTTATTGAACTGGAAAGTATTGCCCCATTTGTTCAATCCGGTGATTTTTTGCATCTCATTAAAAAAATTCTCAGGAATACACGGAATATTAGTGCAGTCATTGAAAAATTTGAAAGCACCATTGATTTTCTTGAAGATGGGAAACCAATCGGCAAAGAATTATTCAATGATATGCTTGCCCTCCTGGATGAGATGGACCGAAAAGGTTATTTTTCATTTATGCAGGAACTGCTCAATGTGATGGACAATATCGTTACTCATTTTACAGAAGAAGATGTAAAGATGCTCGGTGAGAATATTGTATCTATCCTCGAGACTATCAGAAATCTCTCGCAACCGGATATGCTGATGTCAATAAACAATGCCGTATCTATCTATAAACATCTGGATGTAAATAATATCCAGGAATATTCCCTTTGGGGAGCTATGAAAGAATTAAAAAGCCCTGAGATGCGAAAGGGCATGGGTTTTATTATTAGTTTTCTAAAAAATCTTTCAGATCAACAATCCATAAATATTAAATAATTAAGGAGCAAATAATGTCACAAATAGAAATAGCAGATTTTAATGTAGATCTAGATGATCAAGGATATCTCACAGATTATAATCAATGGACAAAAGAAATTGCCGTGGCAATTGCAAGTGAAGAGGGAATTTTTGAATTAACTGACCGTCATTTTATTGTCATAGATTTCATGAGAAAAGAATTCGAAGAAAATGGTACTGGACCCTCTATTCGCCGGTTAACAAAACAAAGCGGTGTACCTACAAAAGAGCTCTATGCTCTATTCCCAGGTGGTCCTGCAAAAAAAGCCGCCAGGATAGCTGGAATCAAAAAACCCGAAGGCTGTATTTAATAAAATTAATGGAGACTTAATCATGTCAAATAACAAGCCAGAACCAATAAAAAAAGTTTCAATCATTTGTGCAAATGGATCACTTGAAGGCGTTTACCCTTCCCTCATCATGGCCAATGGTGCCAGAATGGATGGGATTGAAGCAAACTTGTTTTTTACTTTCTTTGGTTTAAATGCTTTAATGAAAAAAACGGTAAATAGTCTGAAAGTTGCAACCGTTGGTAATTCAGCGTTAAATATGGCAATGCCTATGATGGGATTTCCCATTACTACACCATTCCCCACACTTATGGGTGCCATTCCCGGTGTATCTAACCTTGCATCCTGGATGATGAAGAATGAAATGGAAAAGCTGGATATACCGCCTGTGGATGAATTTCTTGAAATGATAAGTGATGCCGGTGGAAAAATATATGCCTGCAAATTGGCAATGGATATGTTCAAATTAAAAATCGATGATCTAGTTGATCATGTAGAGGGTGTTCTCACTGTCGGTCAATTTTATGAAATATCTGCAGGTTCCTCCATTATATTTACGTAATCAAAAAAAGGTTATAACAATGAAATTGCTTTATAAAAGTCTTTTATTAATACTTTTCCTATCCTTGTCATGGTCTCAAGGATTAAAACCATATATTCATGGTGCAAGTTCAAATCAATCCAGAGAAATAATCGCTCAGCAATTAAAAGAAAACCTTAATGCAAATGGGTTTCAAGTGATTGGAGAATATTCTCCAGCTGCAGATGATAACCGTTTATTATTGGTTGTTACATCTAAGCTTTTGCTAGATGCCGTAAGTGAAATTGGAAATTATTCTGCCTTCGCAGCAATCCTTCGAGTGGCAATCACCTTCGAAGATAACATTTATAAAATTTCATATATGAACCCAATGTATTGGGGTAATGCCTATTACCAGCAGCATTTTCTAAAGATGGAGCGTCGCTTTTGGGAAATCACTCAACGACTTGCCAATTCAATGGTAGATATAGGTGAACCAGTGGATATACATTTTGGTTCAGAAAAAGGTCTTTCACCGAGAGACCTACAAAAGTATCACTATATGTTTGGAATGGAATATTTTGAGGACCGTGTAGATTTAAATTCTTTCACAAACTTTACCTCTGCAGTAAAAACTATAGACGCGAATTTGGAATCAGGAGTTCCAAATCTCGATCTGATCTATTCTTTGAAAATCCCAGGCAAAAATCTAAAACTATATGGTATTGGTTTATCCGGCGAATTAGGAGAGTCACATTTCCTGCCGGTCATCGACAAAACCTCGCCGCAACACACGGCCTTTCTCCCATATGAATTTTTGGTCATTGATAATAAAGTGGTTATGCTTCATGGCAGGTATCGCATCGCACTTTCATTCCCAGATCTGAGCATGATGACATTTGGAAAAATAATGTCTACACCAGGGGATATTGAAACATTGATGAGATCTGCATCAGAATAATAACTAATTAGTAATCTTAAATATAAGTATAAAGGAATAATATAAAATGAATTCAGTAAAGAAAATAATAGTCACATCCTTTTTAATAGGTTCGACATTTGCAACAAATGGAATGAATTTAGAAGGATTTGGTCCTATTGCCTGTGGAATGGGTGGGGCATCATTTGCCTATAACAATGGTACTGCCGCTGTTATGAATAATCCTGCCACACTATCACTAATCCCCGGCGGAAATCAATTTGATTTCTCAGTTGGATTACTTGGTCCAGATGTAACTGCAACCGTTATGACTCCATTTGGAAATATGTCTAATAAATCATCAGGCAGTGCCTACTATATGCCCGGTTTCGGATATACTCGTCGATATGGAAAAATAACCACTGGTATTAGTGTATTTGGACAAGGTGGTATGGGTACCGAATTTGGAAAGAACTCATGGATGGCAGATCCCAGCATGGGAAACAATACATCCTTGACCTCCGGATTGATTAATCGATCTGAAGTCAGTGTTGGAAGAGCCATTTTACCGTTGGTTTATTCTGTAAACGAAAAATTGAGTATTGGTGGATCATTTGATTATGTCTGGGCTGGCATGGATCTTAAAATGGCTTTGAATGAAACTCAATTTCAGGATTTAGCAAACCCAATGGCTCAAAATATTGGTAATGCATCTGGAACTCTCGTTGATGGATTCGGCATGATGTATGAACCCTTTGGAGGTGCTGGCATCCAATCATTACATCATGCATATTTTAACTTCTCTGATGATAGTGATTTTACTGGTGAAGCCAAAGGCACCGGAGCTGCCTTCAAATTTGGAGTTCTCTATAGCTTAAATGAAAAAATCAACATTGGAGCAACATACCACAGTAAAACATCATTAGACGATCTGGAATCAGATGATGCCGAAATGGAAATGGCTTTACTTGCCGATCTTGGTGCATTTATTAATTCTCCATCAGGCACCTATATGGATACCTTGCTTACTTTGACTGGAAAAATTACCGTAAATGATTTTCAATGGCCAGCAATTATGGGGATTGGAATATCTTATAAACCAATGGAAAAGTTAATGATCGCCGCTGACATAAAACAGATTGTCTGGTCAGATGCAATGAAAAACTTCGGCATGACATTTTCAGCTGATAACAGTGATGAAAATGGCGCATTCGGCGGCGCAATAATGGATGCCAACCTATACCAGAATTGGGAAGACCAAACTGTTATCGCTTTTGGTGCTGAATATCAGTTGCTCAATAGCTTAGCACTTCGTGCTGGTTATAATTACTCTGAAAACCCTGTACCTGATTCATTTCTAAATGCCCTCTTCCCAGCGACAGTTGAAAGTCATCTGACTGCAGGATGCCGGTTAAATATTGGTTTAGCATCTGAAATTAATTTTTCATTTGCTGTAGTTCCTGAGGTGAAAAATACTAATCCAGGGAATGGTTCAACAATGCCACCAGTTGAATCAACTCACAGTCAGACGAATTTCTCTGTTATGTATACCCGGTCTCTATAATTCATAATACTAATCGTTAATTCCATAAAAAAAGGGTCATCCACAGGGTGACCCTTTTTTAGTATTTCGAGTGGAGCTTTTCTCTACAATTACAATTTAGTTAAAATTTAGTTGTAATAAAATCGATCTAGATCTGTAATAGTTTATCATATTTGAGGAATTGAATAATTAATTAATCACCTAAACCATTTTCCTGAAATCAACACTAATAACTTCTTTAACCAATTACCTTCTTTATGGCTTAAGTTCATATCTTTCCTGACAGAATAACGGAATCGTTGTTCGTGAGCAAGACTTTCTTTTAAGACGTATAAATGATATTGATCAGAACGTTTTTTTAGCATCACATCCATTGATTGTTTATTGCTATACGGAATCAATACAGATTTTAGTTTTTCGGCACTTTTAGATTTCATTAAATAACAATAGGTACCGGCATTTGCGCCTTTAATATATTTTGTATATGGTTTTACCAAATACTCTGATATGGAATCTCCAGTAACTTTATGACAGGCCAAACGAATTACATCCCAATCTTCGGGGACATTATTCCAGTGAATATTCTTCAACTTTTCTAAAAAATCATTATCCAATAGTGCATCATCTTCACAAATTAATGCAATGTCAACCGTTTCATCATTTGAAATCTGCTCCCACAAAGTCACATGGCTCAAAAGACATCCAAGACTTCCTGGCATTCGCAGGTCAAAATCGTCACTGAGGTAATTAGCAACTTTCCATTCCTCTGTAATAATTTTCCTGCCGTTCACTGCTGGGAATAATTCAGTCTTAACACCTGCCATTTTACAACTTTCATAAAAACGTATGAGTCTTTCCGATTTTTTCCCTTCAAATCCAATTACATATGCTTTATCGTAATGCATTATCTCTATTAACCTGCTTATTTAGATGTCGATGCAATTCCAGCATCGAGTTTAACTTTTATTTGACGGATGATTTCTTTTGGGATTTTGGTCGTCCCATATATATCATCAATCTCAGCCTTTAACAATTCTTCTTTTGTCTTATATCGAGACCATAGTATTTTCACTCTTTCTTTTCCCATTCCGCGGATTTCTTCAAGTTCGGACTTGACCATTGCTCTGCTTCTTTTTTGACGATGGAAAGTAATTGCAAAGCGATGTGCTTCATCACGAATTTCACGTAGGAGAAATAACCCCGGCGAAGATTTTGAAATATTTTGCGGTTCAGAATGACCGGGTATAAACACGTCTTCCAATTTTTTTGCCAATCCGATAATAGGGATATAAGATAATCCCAGGCTATCAAGGGCTTTTTTACCTGCCGAAAGTTGACCTTTTCCACCATCAACCAGAACCAGATCCGGAAGCTGTTTTTTCTCTTTAATCAAACGACTGTATCTTCTGGTTATAATTTCGGTCATCGATCCAAAATCATCAATTCCATCTACTGTTTTGATACTGAATTTTCGATATTCTTTTTTTTTCGGTTTTCCATCAACAAAACAAACCATTGAAGCAACCGGATGAGATCCCTGAATATTAGAGTTATCAAAAGCTTCAATTCTCCTTGGCGCTGCCGACATATTTAAATCCATCTGCAATTGAAGCAGTTTTTTTGACACCACATCTTTGCGTTTCATTTTTTTCAAACGGATATCACCAAGAAGCAAATCAGCATTTCTCCGGCAAATCTGTACAAGTTTGACTTTCTCTCCGCGTTGGGGAACCATAATTTTTACACGGGATCCCCTTCTTTCCGATAACCAGGATTCCAGTTTCACCTTTTCAGAAAAACCAATTTCTACTAATATAACTGGTGGAATATCGTCTGTTGACGTATAATACTGGTTTACAAAATGCTTTAAATTATCAGCCACATCGACTGAATCAAGTACCTGCATATTGAATTTTTCCCTGCCGATAAACAGACCATTTCTTACCCTCATAAGTACACCCACACCGTAGTTATTCTCCGAAGAAATTACCAGTACATCCTTATCAATAAAATCCTGACTGATTTTCTTTTGGCGATGGGTAAAATGTTCAACTGCCTGCAACTGATCCCTGTATCTGGCTGCCTCTTCAAACTGCCTTTTATCACTGGCATGAGACATTCTTCTTTCAAGATATGACCTCACATCGTCATTTTTCCCCTTAATAAACTGTTCAATCCCGTTGATCATATTTCTATATTTTTCTTCAGTCACCAATCCCTCACAGGGTCCTTCACAGCGATTTATATGATAATCAAGGCAAAGTTTTACACTCCCCTTTCTAATGACATTATCGTCGATAAAGTAATTGCATGTCCGCAATGGAAAAATCCTATGAATGGCTCTTAAAGTCTCACGCAAATACCGTGTATCAGTGAATGGACCGTAATATTTATGTCCATCCTTTATTAATTTTTTTGATCGGATAATTAGTACCTGAGGATAAGGCTCATTGGTAAACTGGATATATGGAAAAGTTTTGTCATCCTTCATAAAAATATTGTAACGAGGACGATGCTCCTTGATAAGATTGGTTTCAGTGAGAAGTGCCTCTACCTCATCACGGACAACCATCCAATCGATATTTGCAATATTTTGGACCAGTGTTACTGTTTTTGCATCCTTATTTTTTGTCCCGGAAAAATAGGAACGCACCCTGTTTTTTAGTATTTTTGCTTTCCCAATATAGATAATCTTTTGATTGATATCTTTAAAAAAGTACACTCCAGGTGCCTTTGGTACCTGTTTTAATTTTTCATTTACAAGTGGGGTTCTATTCATTGATTTTCATATGTGGGTATGCAGACCATACGATCTTACTATTCAATACTTTCAGATTGAATTAAAAATTGCTGACAAATATAGGGCTTGTTAATTTTTGAGTTTAGAACGACTGAATTTTTATGCGTATGTATAATCTACAGAGACTAAATCTATGCAGGGCTCTGGCAAAATTCAATCAATAATCCTGGAGTCGATTTTGGATGTACAAAGGCAATTAGAAGTCCTTCTGCACCAATTCGTGGTTTTAAATCAATCATCTCTACATCAATAAATTTCATATAGGAAATAGCTTTTTCAATATTATCAACTTTTAAGGCAATATGATGCATTCCAATCCCTCTTTTCTCTAAAAACTTTGTAATTGGTGAATCATCTTCAGTTGGGGAGACCAATTCAATTTTACCATTGGAAGTAGTAAATATATCGGTGAGTATTTTCTGATAACTGATATTTTCCGAGCCATTGTAATCAATGCCTGGTAATTGGCTAAAAAAATCTGTCAGCGTTGCAGTCTCTTTTACAGCTACTGCGACATGATCAATGCCAATAATTTTAAATCCAGGAAGGTTAGTATTATTTTTCATTATATTTTTTACCTGTTATTTCATATTCTGTTGCTGATGTGAATTTTACTTTTAGAAATTCACCCACAGGATGAATTCCATCGATTTTCACTATATTATCTATTTCCGGGGAGTCTCTGAATGTCCGACCCAGTGAGCTGCCATCTTCATTATTTTTATCAATCATTATTTTTTCAAAACAACCCACAAGCTGTTCATTTTTCATCAGATTAATATCCTGCTGCAGCATCATAATTGCATCCATCCGATCATATTTAATTTGTGTCGGTATATCGTCCTTCATGGCAAATGCAGCATGAGTACCTTCCTCTTCAGAATAGGTAAATACACCTAACCTATCAAATTCAACATCTTCGACGAAGGAATATAATTGATCAAAATCTTTCTCTGTCTCACCTGGGTATCCAACAATTATTGATGTTCGAATGGCAATATCCGGATTTGCATGACGTAAGGCGTCAATTCTTTTTCGTATACCTTGCGAGTTCAATCCCCGCCGCATAGATTTTAACAGTCGATCAGATGCATGCTGTATGGGCATATCTATATAGGGGATTAGCTTTTCCAATTGACCAAACTGAGCAATCATATCTCTATGCAGATGGGCTGGATGGGCATAATGCAAACGAATCCAATCTAATCCGTCAACCTTGTCAAGATGAGTCATCAGCTCATGAAGGGTGGATTTTGGCTGAAGATCCCAGCCATACGACGTACTGTCCTGGGCGATCACCAGTAACTCTTTAACTCCCCTGTCTGCTAACATCTGCGCCTGTTGAATATTCCAGGCCAGCGGTTGGCTTTTTTGCAATCCGCGCATAATTGGTATTGAGCAAAATGAACAGCCATTGTCACAGCCTTCGGCAATTTTTAAATAGGCATAGTGATTTGGTGTGAGGAGTGATCTATAATAATCAGGATCTTTTTTTGCATATTCTTTCCCTGTCAAGAATGATAGAATTTCCGCATGATCCGATGTCCCAAAAAATTCATCTACTTCAGGAAGTTCTTTTCGTAATTCGGTTCCATAGCGGTCTGAGAAACATCCCATAACGACAACTTTCTCGACATCACCACTAGCTTTGAGTTCACCAGCTTCGATGATCACATCCACCGATTCTTCACGGGCTGAATCAAGAAAACCACAGGTATTAACAATGATTATATTTGAATTCTCCGGTTCATCAACAATTGTATAGTTTTCGTGTTTTAAACCACCAAGCAGAACTTCTGAATCTACCAGATTTTTTGCACAACCAAGACTGATTAATGCTACTTTCTTTTTGACAGTATTACTCATGAACTCCCTCTGACTTCCCGATTAAACCTGTTAGATAAGCATTTCGATTAAACGGGATAAGATCATCTACCTTTTCCCCAACGCCAAGGTATAAAACAGGAAGTGACAATTCTCTCATTACCGAGATGGCAATCCCGCCCCTGGCGGTTCCATCCATCTTGGTAAGAATAACAGCATCCAAAGGTAAATATTTATTGAACTCACGAGCTTGAAGCAATCCATTTTGACCGGTACTTGCATCAAGAGTAATAATGACAGAAACATCATCTGTCACCTTTTTAACAATTCGATAAATTTTATTCAGTTCTTTCATGAGATTTGGTGACGTATGAAGACGGCCGGCAGTATCAACAATAATCCTATCCATTTTCTTGGCCATACCTGAAGTCACACCATCGTAAGCAACTGCTGCCGGATCCTGAGTATTTTCATTTGCAACAAGGTCAACATCGAGACGATCTGCCCAGGTACGAATTTGTTCAACTGCTGCAGCCCGGTAGGTATCAGCAGCAACCAGTTGAGTTTTCTCTCCTGATTTTGAGAAGTATCCTGCCAGTTTTGCCGCAGAGGTGGTTTTTCCAGTTCCGTTTATCCCAACAAGTATAATCACCTTTTTCTCAATGTGAACAAGTTCCTTTGCATTCAGCTTTGCGGAAACGACTTCATAGAATCGATCTTCCCAGCTGAGTTCCTTCAACTCTGGATTATTTAGCTCATCAAGAATTTCTTCAACGATTTCCCACCCTAAATCAGCCTGGAGCAATGTCTCTTCAAGGTATTCCAGATCATCATCATTTAAATATTTCTTGCCACTGAACCCGGCGAGAACTGCTTTTATCTTAAATCGTGTTTTTGTTAAACCATTTACGGTTTTTTTAAAAAATTTAAACATTATCTCCCAAAAATTTCCAATTTAATTAGATCATTCAATATTCTGTTCAGCGAACCACTCTTGTTGATATGATGATAAACCGGGTGGTGATTCGATTATTCCTCATCTTGCTGTATCACTTTTATCATGGTTAAATATTTATCAAAATATTGATATGTACTGATAAAAAATAAAACCAATGAAATGATGTAGAAATAGATACCAATCTGGGGATAACCAAGTAGATAAAAAAGCATCATTAAAGCCGATATTCCAACAAACCATTTACCAGTCCAAATAGATTGAAAGACATCACCTTTTTTATCTATCAGATAAGCACCTACTATAATTAGTATTGAATCCCGGACGGTAAGTAGCGTAAAAAATATAAAGAAAATAGTACCATACTCAAAAAGCAGATAAACCAGTACTACCATCATACATATTTTATCTGCAATAGGATCTATTAGTTTCCCAAAATTGGTTATCTCATCCGCTTTTCTTGCCACATATCCATCTAAATAATCAGATAACACAATTAAAATAATGATTCCGAACCCAAATAGCAGTTTACCATTCTCCAGGGTCCAAAGTAAAGGGATAGCAAAGAGAATCCTGCTGATGCTGATGGCATTTGCAAGGGTGAGGATTCTATCCTGTCGTGTTGCCAATCTCCGTTTACGGATTTTCATTCTATGATGTATAAATTTGATTAGAATTGCCTTTTCACATTATAGTCAAGTATTTTTATCAAACTTGCTTTTACGGGTGTTTCTGGAAATATATTCAAATGGGACCGGGCCTCGTTTGAAATCTCTTCCATTTTTGCAATAGAGTATTCAATTCCATTGAATTCGTCGATAAGATGTTTTATTTCTTTTAACTCTTTACGGCGGGCATGACGTTTTAATTTATGCTGAATATCTTTTCTATCACCTGTCTCCAATTGCTTAAACATATGAATCAAAGGCAATGTTAGCATATTCTTTTTAACATCAAACCCTGTCGGTTTACCAACGCTATCCAAAGTCCCCAAAATATCAAAAAGATCATCCTTTATTTGAAAAGCAATGCCAAATTTCTCACCAAAATTTCTTATGGCATCTCTCTTTTCATTGTCATCTGTTACCGTAATAGCCCCCAGTACACAGGCGGCACTGAAAAGCGAAGCAGTTTTATCTGAGATCATTTTCAGGTATATTTTCTCAGTCATATCCTTTTTAATCGCTTTTTCAATTTGCAGTATTTCCCCTTCGCTTAATCGGGATGAAACTGATGACATGATATCCAGGGCCTCAAAATCGCGCAATTGAATTATATTTGTCAAAGCCCTTGAAAACATAAAATCACCAACCAGAATGGCTATCTTATTTTTCCAGATTCGTTTAATTGTTGGAATGCCTCTTCGCGTATCAGCATCATCAACAACATCATCGTGGATTAATGTTGCCACATGGAGAATTTCCACAAGGGCAGCCGCCTTATAAGTTAATTCCACCGGTTCCCCGCATAATCTCGCCGATAAAAGGGTAAGACGAGGTCGCAACTGCTTACCTTTTTTATGTATGAGATAGCGAACCACCCTATTGATGAGGCCAACAGATGATTCAAGAGAGCGAACCATTTCATTTTGAAATAATTGGATATCTGGTTCTATCGGGCTTGATATTTGGGAAAGGAAATTTTTCATGTAATTAGACTGAGGGTATTTCCTTTTTTCGGAATATCCACGAGATAAATATGCTGAACTCATATAACAATACCAAAGGAATCACAATGAGCAACTGACTAATCGGATCAGGAGGTGTGAGAAAAGCACCCACGATGAGAAATGCAACAAAGGCATATTTTCGATAATGTCTCAAAAATGGAGGTGTAAGTAAGCCTATTTTTGTAAAAAATAATGCCACCACCGGTAATTGAAAAACCAATCCACAGGCAAAAATTAACCATAAAGTGTAAGTGAGATATCCATCTAATGTAAAATTATAATTTACCATTACGGTTTCACTGGTGAGAGATGTGAAAAAACCCAAACTAAAAGGAATAATTATATAATATGCAAAACCCAATCCTGACATAAAGAATACGGATGCAAATAAAACAGTAAGTATTAATCCACCGTCATGTTTTTCTTCAAAAGCCGGTGATACAAATCGCCAGAATTGATAAATTATTACCGGCAGTCCAAGAATAATCCCACCCATTATTGCGATACTGAGTTTAACTGTGAACATACTGGTTACCTTTAACACCTGCATATTTAAGTCGATGTTGAGATTTTGGGTTGGCTGAACCAATATTTTAAGAATACTATCGGAGAAATAATAAGTTATTGCTCCTCCAAGTACAACAGTTGCAAGAACTTTAATTATTCGCCATCTTAATTCTTCAAGATGATCCCAGAACGGCATTTCTCTCTTTGTTTTACTCATGAATTCAGCAACTCTGTTGCAAGTTGAAAAGGCGGTAAACGGTCCTCTCGATTTTTTATAGTTTCATGATTGAGTTTTTCGAGATTTTTACTCCAGAATTCTTTTCCAAAACGGTATTGTATATGTTCTTTAACCTGAAGTTTATATCTGCTGTCCAGGTTTTTCATCCATAGACCCGTTTCAGTGATATGTTTAGTGTGCATTGTGATAGCATCGATCAAATCGTCAATTCCTTCATCTTTTATTGCCACCGTTTTTATTACACTTGTAATCATATCATCCATTTGGTCTGGCACAACAGACAGAACATTTTTCAATGTGACGGCCAATTTATTGGCTCCCGGTCGATCAGCTTTATTGATAATAAAGATATTGGCGATTTCCATTAGTCCTGCTTTCATCATTTGAATATCATCTCCTGACTCAGGAACCAGAACTACAATTACGGTATCAGTAGCCTGGACAACATCCAATTCAACCTGACCAACTCCCACAGTTTCGAAAAGGATTATGTCATAACCTGCAGCATCAAAAATATCACCAGCTTCCATGGTTTTATTTGCCAAGCCACCCTGCCCACCTCTGCTTGCCATACTTCTGATAAATACTTTTTCATCGGCATGATGTTCAACCATACGTATGCGATCCCCCAGGAGTGCCCCTCCGGTAAATGGACTTGAAGGATCAACACCAATGACGGCAACAGATTTATCTAATCTACGATATCGTTTTACCAGTTTATCGGTAATTGAGCTTTTCCCAGCTCCTGGAGGTCCTGTAATGCCGATGCGATAGGCATTGCCTGTTTTAGGAAAAATGCCACTCATAATTTGATTATTCTCGTCTCGCTCATCCTCAACAATTGAAATCGCTTTGGCAATGGCGACTCGATCGCCGTTTTGTATTTTATGTATCAGGTTTGAAAACATGGGGCAAATTTAGAAATTCTGAATGGTAACAATAAATTATTTTAATTATTGGGTCACTTAATTCGTCATCGAGAACTCAATCACATCAATTCATAATTGTATTATCATCGATAAATTTCTTAAAATTAGTGATACATTTTAACAAGGATAGGTCCACAATGAAGAAATCGACTCTAGGTATAATAACCTTTGCAATTATTTTTGCAGTACTTTTTATTTGGGGAATGCCATTTTACGATGCCGTTTGGTCGTTCCCCGGTAATTTCAATTTTTTCAAAGAATTCCCTACTTCCACCCTGCCGTTAGGTTCTATCCCAATCATGATAATCGCCCTTGTAGGTACAGGAATTTTTGCAACAATTCGCCTTGGCTTTCCGCAAATTAAATATTTGTGGCATGGATTGAAGGTGACCCGCGGTATTTATGATGATCCCAGTGATGAAGGTGATCTTAGTCACTTCCGAGCCCTGACAACTGCTTTATCTGCAACGGTGGGTATAGGGAATATTGCCGGTGTCGCAACTGCCATTTATTATGGTGGTCCCGGGGCAATTTTTTGGATGTGGATCACAGCATTTTTTGGCACAACTTTAAAATATGCCGAATCTACACTAGCGCTAAAATATCGCAATATCCACGAGGATGGTTCTACTGCAGGTGGCCCCATGTATACTATTGAAAATGGTATGGGCCGTAAATGGCGTTGGTTAGCGGTTGCATTTGCCGCCTTTGCAATTATCTGTTCATTTGCAACCGGTAATGCAATTCAGGCATTTACCGTATCTGATCAAATTTATTCAGAGATGACCCAACTTGTCGGATCTGGTCATTTTCTTACTCTCAAACATGTCATGTGGGAAGGATTTGAACTTTCTGTCCAACAGGTTATAAACGGGTTAATACTGGCAGCAATAGTGGGGGCTGTCATCATTGGCGGAATAAAAAGAATTGGGAAATTCACCGGATTTCTCGCCCCAATAATGGCTCTAATATATGTATTTTTTGCCGGATTAATCCTTCTTTCACATATTCCACAAATTAGTACTAGTTTTGGTTTGATCTTTAAAATGGCATTCAATCCTCCTGCTGAAATTGCTGGTGTAAGCGGTGGTGCTTTTCTTGTTTTCCTCAACACCATGCTTTGGGGCATTAAACGAGGTCTATATTCCAATGAAGCAGGCCAGGGAAGTGCAGCTATTGCCCATTCAACAGCTAAAACTAAATACCCTGTCAGAGAAGGTGCTGTAGCCATGATGGGTCCATTTATTGACACCATAATAATTTGCACACTTACCGGACTGGTCATACTTACAACGGATGCCTGGCATCATACTGAATTCTTTGTCAATCGCATCAATCCAGAATTTGCCGGAGATTTATTGAACAGCAGTCTCCTTACATCTTTCGCATTTAAAACCGGTCTTGAATGGTTACTTCCATTTGGGGATAAGATAATCACATTGTCAGTTCTATTATTTGCTATTTCAACGGCAATAAGCTGGTCTTTTTATGGTGATCGCTCTACAGATTACCTGTTTGGCCAGAAAGCAATTATATGGTATAGATGGGCATTTGTTGGTTTTGTATTTCTAGGTGCCATCGCTGAACTTGAAGCAATCTGGGCATTTGGGGATGCCGCTTTAGGATTTATGACATTCCCAAATCTATTTGCCATCATTATGCTATCTGGAGTATTGATAAAAATGCAAAAATCATACTTTTCAAAAAAGCATTTGACATGGGAAGAACAAAAAAGAGAAAATCGTACAAAGTAGAGGATTTTAATCTGCAATGAACTGGTGGAATTACACCCTTTTTGCCCAGCAAACAGCGATGGAAGCTGGCGATAGACTCCTCGATTATTTTGGAAAAATTACCAAATATAAAGGAAAGAGCGCCGCTCATGATTTTGTCACCGAAGCCGATCTTGCCTCTGAGAAATTTATAATGGATAAGATTTCACTAGTCTTTCCTGATCATTCCATTCTCAGCGAGGAAAGTGGTTTAGATGTCAAAGAAAGTGATTACTGCTGGGTTATTGATCCTCTGGATGGAACAACTAATTTTGTTCATGAAGTTCCAATATTTGCCATTTCAATTGCATTACAATACAAGAATGAAACTGTCGCTGCTGTTGTCTATAATCCAGGACAGGGACAGAGTTATACTGCAGCATTAAGTGAAGGGGCCAGGCTGAATGATCATTTAATCCATCCATCAAATATTAAGACATTATCTGAAAGTCTTTTAATTTCAGGATTCCCTTATTTACAAGATGATAAATGGGAGTTATCTTTTGATTTGTTTAAAGATTTCTATAGCAGAAGCCATGGTGTTCGCCGATTTGGGGCAGCCTCTTTAGATTTTTGTTATGTTGCTTCTGGATTATTTGAAGGATTCTGGGAGTTCAACCTCAAACCATGGGATGTCTGTGCCGGGAATCTTATCTTGAAAGAAGCTGGTGGATATACAAGCGATTGGTTTGGGGCTTCAATGCCGGATAGTGGCGATCGCGTACTCGCCACAAATGGTAAAATTCAGAAAGAGATGGAAAGTGTATTAGGAAATGAGAAGTATGCCCTATTCAGAAAAATCTGAAATTAGGATTAATCATCTGTTTCGATCAGATGGATTTCTACCCTTCTATTTTTTCGTCTGCCTTCCTCGGTATCATTATTTGAAACTGGGTATTTGCTGGCCATATAATTAATTTCAAATAAATCGCTATTTACGCCACGTAATTTCAGATAACCTGCAACAGACCTGACTCTGTATTCAGATAGTTTGAGATTCTCACTATCATTGCCAAGTATATCAGTGTGACCAGTGACAATAAACCTGGCATCAGGATATTTAATTATGAACTCAGCCAACTCATCTAACACCGGGTATTGTTTGGGGTTTATGTCAAATTTCTTATAATCAAATAATATATGTTCTACTTTGATATGAGGAATTCCAGTCTCGATATACTGCAGAATAAAATCCAACTGCCTGGCGCTGCCGGCCTCAAGATCCTCTAGACTAATGGTCTGTGAAACCTGGGAGAACCCCTCTCGCTGTGCCGTAACCGAATAACGATTATTATCATTTAGATACAGGCTGAATACACCAAACAGAGTATCTGCCTTGGTCGTCACAATTAGAGAATCGTTATCTGCCTGCGTTACGGTAATTACTGCATCAACCTTGGAATTATTCGATCCACTTACAATACCAATTATTTTGATAGAATCAATTTTTGCCGGTATAACGCTGGGGTGTTTAACCGTATAAATATCAGAGTTTCCATTCACAGAAATACTATAAAAGGCTGAATCTCCCGAGAAATCCCAACTGTATCCAAGATCATCCCAAACAGTATTGATTTCTTTTCCAAGATTGATAGGATCACCCCACCTCGTCCAAGTGGTATCAGCCAAGCGAGTACTTTTAAATATATCCATTCCGCCAAGTCCATAATGACCATCAGATGAAAAATACAAAGTTCTGCCATCAGGTGTGATAAAAGGATCCTGATCACAATATTCAGTATTGACAGACAAACCCAGATTTATAGGTTCGCTCCAAACCCCATATACTGATTTTTCCATTACATAGATATCCAGATTCCCAGCATAATTCCCATGATAGTATTCATCCCGTTTATGATATCCACCAATACCGCCAGGTCTATCTGATGTAAAGAAAAAAGCCCGACCGTCTGGTGAATAAACACCATCACCTTCAAAATATCGAGTATTCACTGCCATAGGGAATGGTATTACCGGCTGCCATGATTTGTCTTCTTTATTTGAAACAAATAAATCACCTCTTCCCTTTGATGAGTCATAATTACCGAATATCACCAATTGTAAGCCGTCATTACTTATGGATGAAGGTGTTTCTGATGATGCAGTATTCACGAAACCAAATATATTCTCTGCAGGCATCCAAACATCGTCTATCAATTCACTGACAAAAACATCCTCAATCCCATAACTACCCGATTTTCTGTTACTGGCAAAATACAGAAATCTACCGTCTAACGAAGGAACTGGACTGAACTCATCATGATTCATGGAATTGATATTATCCCCCATGACTTCCACGATCCATCCTTCTTCAATTTCAACCAGCATAGTAATTGTACTTTCAAATCGATGAGACATTTTTGGGAAAAGATGCTTATAAGTGTTGAGAACTATTATCGCTTCATTCCAATCTTTGGCAACGATGAAAGGATGAGCCAAATTTAACACAGCCATATAAGCTTCTTCATGAGGAGCCTGTTTATTGATAATTTGTTTTAACGCCCGGTCTGAAGGCATTTTATTTACAGATTGACCCACTAGTGTAACGGATGACATCAAAAACCAAGAGATTAATAGCAATATATATAAGCGATTCATACCTGTCTTTATTAATTGAAAATGTTGTGAGTAAAATAAAAATCAATTTTTAATTGACAATAAAATTACATTAAAACTGAGATATAATTAGAGTTGAATTTCTGAGTGAAAATTCCTTGGGAAAATGAATGCTGAATTATGAGGATATGGAATAATTAAAGTTCTTTTTTTAAATGACTATCAGGAATATTATTTAAGTGAAATGCTAGCATTGATTTTGGAAGGTTTGAATAATTGTTGATTATGAACAAATTTAAATTTCTATGTAATTTTTCGCACACGTTAGGGGTGTCACTTATGCAGGTTGATATCATCCTGTTTTGGATAAGTGACTGAGAACATACCCTTGAACCTGATCTAGATCATGCTAGCGGAGGAAAACATCATGTCTTCTCGAAATTATTTCAAATATTTATCTTCTTTTATTATTTGCACCTTAACAATTCTGCATAGCGGGGAAACTATCAACGGAATTGTTTCAGATTCAATAACCGGTAATCCTATAGAAAATGTCCATGTTATCCTTGAAACGGGTCAGGGAATTGCCACCGATAAACATGGAGTATTCCTTATTTATACTACATCAAATAATGTATCTATTACTTTTAGTCATATCGGGTATGAAACAAAAGTTGTGTCAGGAGTATGGTCATCAGGTACAATTTATCTTACTCCATCGAAAATCCGTATGCCCTCAATATATGCTTCCGTCAATAAAGTTATCCCAGGAGTTTCCCCCGTATCATGGTCAATTCTCAATGCCGAAGAGATTAAGTTAAGATATTCTACTCAGGATGCCCCGATGATCATTTCATCTGAACCTGGCGTTTATGCCTATAGTGAGTCCGGGAATGGAACAGGATATTCATATGTATCTATCCGCGGATTTGACCAGAGCAGGATTGCCATAATGTTAGATAATGTTTCGCTAAATGACAATGAAAGTCATCAGGTTTATTGGGTCGATCATGGCGATATTCTCTCCGATGCCGATGAAGTAGAAATCCAACGGGGTATTGGTAAAAGTCTGTACGGGGCGGCTGCATTTGGTGGTTCTATAAATGTTAATACGAAAATTTCACAACCGATGGAATCATATCGATTAACGGTTTCCAGCGGATCGTACAATACTAACAAAATTCGGGTACAGTATTATTCTGGAGAATCAGAGTCAAGAATAATAAATTGGTCCAGTCGTTTATCCCTTTTAGAATCCGACGGTTATCGCGTTGATTCGAATTCTCAACAACTTTCAGGTTTTTTTGGAGGGCAATATAAGCATAACGGATCTATTCATGAGTTCAGAGCAATATTGGGGAAAGAAAAAAGTCAGCTGCAATGGGATGGCATCACTCGTGATATGCTAGACAATCGTCAACTGCGTACTGGAAAGATGGATTGGACAGTACCATTTACAGATGATTTTTTTCAACAAATATATTCACTAAATTCTTTTATACCCATAAATACTAATTTGATATTTCGAAATACTGTTTATTTGGTCAAAGGATCAGGATTTTATGAAATTGATAAGAATTATGTAGATTTATTTTCATATAACCTAGATGTTATGGATAATTACTCTGATGATGAAGAGATGGCATTTGAATTAAATCTCAACAGGAAAAAGTGGATTGAAAATTTATACTATGGCATCACCCCAGTAATTACCCATGAATATAAAAAATTAAGAATTGATGCCGGTGCAGAAATCCGGAAATACAGTGGCGATCATTTTGGCGAAGTGAGTGACATTTCAAATGAAATAATTGCAAATAATTTACCTGATACATTTCGATATTATGATTTCACTGGTGATAAAACTTCGGTATCCTTTTTCGTCCATACGGTATGGAACATCACTAATGACCTGAATATTGTGTCAGATATTCAATCCCAAAACCACTATTGGGATTTGTCACAAAAGAGTATCGGTCACTTTTCAGGGTATGATATATCAGCAGATTGGAATTTTATCAATCCCAGAATTGGATTTTCTTATGAGTTTGATGAGTCTTTTAGTATTTATAGCATGTATGGAACCAGCTCCAAAGAGCCATCAGATGTTCAAATTCTAGAGGCTGATGATGTCTATGCCGAACCCAAAACTGCTGCACCTGAAAAAATTCATGATCTGGAATTTGGATTTACACATCGCTCCGAAAATATTTCGTTAAATGTCAACCTTTATAAGATTAACTATAAAAATGAAATAATTTCAGATATTTATGATTTTGAAGATAATGATTTTGAGATCGTATCAGCCGATTTCACCATTCACGAAGGAGTAGAATTCGAAACTGATGTGAAGTTTAATGCTTCCTTAAATATTAAGATCAATGGTTCAATCTTAAATAATTATTACCGATATGGCAGAAATATGGGTAATCAAATAGTTAACTCACCGGCAAATTTGTTCAATGTCTCTTTAAACTATCGATCCAAAAATAATAGTGGTGTTTCCGTTTTTGTCAAACATGTGGGCAGACAGTTTATTGACAGCGCCAATACATCGGATTTGTCAATCAACTCATATTCATTAACGGACCTCTCTTGTTGGAAAAATATTGGTGTGGCACGTGTATCATTTAGCATCAATAATCTGTTTGATCACCTCTATGAGACTTATGGATATACTGGTGATTGGGGAAGTTACTACTGGCCTGGAGCAACTCGGAATTTCTCTCTTAGTGTTGAATTTGATATTGAAAATTAATTTTCTCTGTTGATACCCAATATATAAGTTTTGATAAACCTCCACTCAGGTTCTTTGAATTGAGGATAGCCTATTGAACATTACTGGCATTATAATTATTGTCTATCTTTTCTCTATCCTTATTGCCGGATTTTGGAAAAAATCAAATAATTCCACCTCAGATTATTTATTTGCCGGTCGAAAATTAACCCTCCCGGCATTTATTGCCACTTTGGTCACAACCTGGTATGGAGGAATTCTCGAAGTTGGCAGGGTTTCATATGAATATGGAATCGCCACATGGATAATATTTGGTATATTTTACTACGCTGCCGGTTTGATTTTTCTTAAATGGATTGCCCCAAAAATTCATAATTTGAATATCGCCACCATTCCTGAATTTATTTTCTCTCGATATGGAAAATTTCCAGCATTGCTGGCTATTATTATGGTTCTGCTGATCGCCTCCCCTGCACCATATATAAAAATGGCAGGAGAATTATATCGCCACATATTTGAAATACCAGAATTATCAGCCCTCATTATCTGCACTCTGTTTTCAGTTATATACGCCATGACAGGCGGTTTTCAATCTGTCGTCAGAACCGATAAACTCCAGTTTCTGCTGATGTTTGGTGGATTTGCCCTCATCCTTAGTCAATTGTATCAGAATTTTGGAGGTTTAGATTTTCTCATAAAAAACACCCCAGAATATGCTTTCAGTATACCTGGGAATTTTTCTTGGACATATATTCTTATCTGGGGATTTATTGCCATGCTTACATTTATTGATCCCGGTTTTTACCAGAGATGTTATGCTGGAAATTCAGAAGTAACCCTTAAAAGAGGAATACTCATCTCCATCATATTCTGGGTGATCTTTGATATGATGAGCGTTTTAACCGGTATCTACGCCCTGGCAATTCTTCCGGATATACAAGGCAGCGTTTATCTCATGCTTGCAGATCATGTCCTTGGTCCATTAACACGTGGAGTATTCTTTGTATCATTGCTGGCGATCATTATGTCCACTATTGACAGCTTTATATTTATCTCAGCATTTTCAATCGGCAAAGATCTACCTCAGGTTCTCGGTTACAAAATCACTGGAAAAAAACTTATTAATTGGGTTCGTGTAGGTTTGGTGATTTCCGGGACGACTGCCATTCTAATTGCCATCAGATTCACATTTGTCATTGATATCTGGTACACGATGGGGACATTTGCAGTGCCGGTTCTACTGATTCCAATAATCTCTGCTATGTACGGAATTCAGATCAGGAGACCGGTTTTGGTAATGGTCTTTCCTTTGGTGATTTCATTTTTGTGGTATGTATATGGTGTTTATAATAATAATGACGGGTGGCCAGTCTACCCGATGTCCCTGGAACCCATTTATCCCGGACTGCTTTCCAGTATCGCCCTATTTTATTGGTTTAAGGGTCCAAAAGAATATTAGTCATTATTCCTTTGAATGCATTTACCTACTCTTATATTTTTTCATCAAATATTTACAACATATAGGGGATTTTCATGAACTCACCAAATACCGGACTACCGGAAATTACCATAAAATCTGTCATTTTAGGTATCCTGTTATCAATGATACTTGCCGGCGCTAATGCATATCTTGGTCTTTTTGCTGGAATGACTGTTTCTGCATCCATACCGGCTGCGGTTATTTCCATGGGCATACTCAGCATGTTTAGAAAATCCAATATTTTAGAAAATAACATAGTCCAGACCGCTGCTTCTGCCGGTGAATCCCTTGCTGCAGGTGTCATATTCACAATACCAGCATTGATTCTCATGGGATATTGGGACAGTTTTAATTATTGGGAAATAACAAAGATTGCCTCAATTGGCGGCATCATCGGCGTCATGTTTACGATACCATTGAGACGTGCTTTGATTATTGAAGCAAAATTACTTTATCCAGAAGGCATTGCCACCGCAGAAGTTTTAAAAGTGGGAGAATCTGCCCGCAATAAAGAAGATGATGACGGCGATGCAGCCGGTGGAATTATACTCATTGCTTTTGCCGGTATTGCAGGTGGATTAATGAAACTGGCTCAGCAGGGATTTTCAATGTGGCATTCAGCTGTTGAAGGCGCCAGGGCCATTGGCTCATCAATTTTTGGATTAGGATGTGACTTATCTCCTGCCCTCATCTCTGTTGGATATATTGTTGGACGAAATATATCAATATTAGTTTTCGCCGGTGGATTAATATCCTGGTTTGTCGCTATTCCAATATATACAGCTATCTATGGCTTTGAAGGTGATCCAATGACTGAGGCCTGGAATATTTGGAATACAAAAATCAGATATCTTGGTGTTGGAGCCATGGTTGTTGGTGGGGTCTGGTCTTTGATAAAACTATTTAAACCCCTAATTGCTGGAATACAGGCTAGCATCAATGCTGTTAAATCCTCTTATTCTGGAAATACGGTAAGTCGCGAAGAAAGTGATATCTCTATCAAAACTGTTGGTTTTGTGCTTCTATTCATGTTGATTCCAGTATTTTTCCTATATTTGGAAGTGATCGAGTCTGTGGGTATTGCCATTATTCTTTCTCTGGTGATGATGGTTTTTGGTTTCCTGTTCTCTGCAGTTGCAGCATATATGGCTGGTGTGGTTGGATCGTCAAATAATCCGATCTCGGGTGTGACCATCGCCACAATACTATTTTCGTCATTATTGTTGCTTGTATTACTCGGAACCGGTTCCACTCAAGGTGCAGCTGGCGCTATCATGATTGGCGCTATTGTATGTTGCGCTGCCGCCATCGGTGGTGATAATCTTCAGGATTTAAAAACTGGCCACATTGTTGGTGCAACACCATGGAAACAGCAGATTATGCAGCTTATCGGGGTGGTCAGCGCTGCCCTCGTACTTGGATTGGTTCTGGATATTTTACATACTGCCTATACCATTGGCTCCCCCACTTTATCTGCACCACAGGCAACATTAATGAAATCAGTTGCTGAAGGTGTTTTTCAGGGTAATCTGCCATGGGATATGGTGTATATCGGGGCAATAATAGGCGTATTTATCATACTCATTGATATTCGTCAGGAAAAAATAGGCTCAACTTTTAGAGTGCCTATCCTGGCAGTCGCTGTGGGAATTTATCTGCCTATTGAATTAACCGTGCCTATTTTTATTGGTGGTATGATTGCTCATCTGGCTGATAATTCTGGAGCAACTGAAAGCATGAAGAAAAAAGGTATACTAATGGCCTCCGGTCTAATTACTGGAGAAGCTTTAATGGGAATCCTGGTGGCCGTGCCAATATTTATAACTTCTGATAAGGACTGGTGGCCAGTTGTTGATCAGTTTGGCTGGGCTGGTATAGTTTTGTTTATTGGAATTATTTCCTGGCTATTTTATACGGTTACAAATAAGAAATGAAAGTCACATTAGAGCTCATAAAAAAGCTGCCAAAAGCAGAACTCCACTGTCATCTGGATGGGTCCCCCAGAATAGCGACCCTTATTGACCTTGCTGACAAACAGAAAAATAAATTGCCAACTATGGATCCTGATGAATTGCACAAAATACTCAGTGTTGGGGATAATCTGGGGACCCTTGAAGACTATATCCACCGATTTGATATAACACTTAGTGTTATGCAAACACCAGAAGCATTGACAAGGTGTGCCTACGAATTGGCGGAAGATTGCCATAATGATGGTGTAAGATATTTGGAAGTACGTTATTCACCTATCCTTCATACCAATCATGGAATGACTCTACCGGAATCTGTCACCGCAGTTCGTCAGGGACTGGAAAATGCCCAAAACGATTTTGGTATCAAATCAGGAATAATTATCTGTGGAATCAGGCATATACCTCCAGAAATCTCTCTTAAACTGGCTGATCTAACCGTTCAATTCAAAAATAAAGGTGTGGTTGGCTTTGATCTGGCAGGAGCAGAAGAAAACTTTCCGGCAAAACATCACCAGGAAGCCTTTTCACTAATTCTCAGAAATAATATCAATACTACACTCCATGCCGGGGAAGCTTTTGGTCCGGAAAGTATTCATCAGGCTATCCATTATTGTGGTGCCCATCGAATAGGACATGGAACCAGATTGCTGGAAAACCCCGAATTGATGGATTTTGTAAATGATCATCGTATCGCCCTTGAAATATGTCTCACGAGCAATGTGCATACACGAAGTATCTCATCTCTTAAGGATCATCCATTTAAGTATTATTTTGACCGACATCTTCGGGTTACATTGAATACGGATAACCGTCTTATCTCCAATACTACACTCTCTCAGGAATATTTACTCGCTCACAAGCTGTATGGCCTGTCAATGTCAAATATTCGAGGTATCATAATAAACGGATTCAAAAGCGTTTTTATGCACCATGAGGAAAGAAGATCAATGATCAATGATGTATTGGATGAGTTGGAAAGTAATTTTGGTTTTGAAAAAAGGGTTATTGTCTAATAACAGCAACTTTAGCAGATTTTGCTTTTCCTTCTTCACCAATAGCGGTTATCAAATAAATCCCTGAACCGGCATAACTGCCATTTCGATTTTTGCCGTCCCAGATAGCCTGAGTTGATTGCAAACCTTCATATTGGGCCTCTAATTGAGCCATAACAACCCCTGAAAGTGTCATTACAAGCACCTTTGACCCTGCTGGACATCCATCGATTACAAGATTATTGCCAGACCCGGAAATAAAAGGATTAGGGCTAACCCCTAGATTTTCAGTTGATTTATTATAGGATTCGTCATAATACATCTTCATTGAAGAGATGCCTTTATCGGTTGCAAAATAAATAATACCCTGATCATTATCGATAGCGGCATCATAAACAATATCAGATAATAATGGACTATTTGATGAAGTAAATCCCTGATCATCTGGCCATGTCAGTGTACTTTCAGTAATGATTCGTATGCCGCTATGGCGAGTAATTATCCATTTATTATTCATCTCATCAACAATAATCTTATCACCTTGTTGGAATGGCAGATAGGTAAAGTAATTGACGGGATAAACGGGATAAAGATTAAAATATCCTCCTGATTCAGAAATTTGGTACCCCTGCACTCCACCTCCCGCAAGAATCCATAACAAACCCATTTTATCAAAGACCAAATCCCAGATATTATTCCCCGGCGGTGGTTCATTAAAATAAACTGGATACCAAATATCATCGCTCTCATCATGATAGGTTAACCGGGTATCTACTACCTTTATTCCACCTGATGACCAGTTAAAATATTGTTGGAATCCAATCCAGGCACGTTTCTGCCTGTCAAAGGTTATGGATTGTGGTAAATAAGATGTCGTATCCGGGGCAGTTATATGTCCCCACGATCCATCGGGTAAACGAATGGCAACCGGGTGATTATATTTTTCAGAATATGGGTTTACTATCCAGTCATTGCTATAAGAATCTTTTTCGATACCATGAATAGAAATAAATCTGGAGCCAGAATTATCATCAATAATTCCAAATTGTCCATCCAAAACGCCATCGGTCGTATCAAAGATGGTGTATTCCATCGTGTGTGGATCAATTTCTATTATACCGCCTTTTCTGTCAGGATTGTTTGGCAACACTCCATTCAAGCCAATAAGTATCTTTTGATCAGCCGTATAAGAGAGTCCCCCGCTTCCAGCACCGCCTTGCACCCAGTCAATAGTGTAACCTGTGAAATTTAACGAATCATCATCATTCAACAAGTATCCTGCTGACCTATTTTCTGAAATGATATGTTGATAATTGTGATCTTCATCCATAATCAATACTGCAGAAATTCTCTCATTAACTGGAATTCCTGACGGATCATTTGAATGTCCTATTAATACGTTTTCAGAAGAAAAATGAAGAGAATGGAATCGATTTGAGATAAGAGTTTGTGGCACCCTTACAATTGATATTTGAGATGATCTGTCTACTATTTGAATCCCATGTCGCTTCAATCCTAAAATAATCGTTTCTGTGTTAATATTCATACAGGTATAGGTAGAGTTCACAGGTATACTCATTTGTAAAATGATATCACCTGAGTCAATGTCAATTTCTATATATTCATTTTCAGTAAGCAGTGATAAGGTATCAGACTCGGGTGATATTTTTGCATCTAATATTTCATCAAAATTATTGTTTATAATAGGAATCCAATTGCCTGATGTATAAAAGGACACACTGTCTGAGGTAATGAGCCAAACAATGTCATTTTTAATGGTTATCTGAAACGCATCCTGTCCTTCAAAAAGAATCTCCCATGATCCTGAGAAATTTAGAATATCATCAAGGTCTCCGGTAACTACTCCATTATCGGTTACTAAATAAATTGAATTGGACTCAATATCAATATCCAGAATATCATTGACTGGTATGGGAAATTGGTTGAATATATCTTGAAATACTGGAAGATGAGAGGAATCAAAATAGAATAAGGCTATTGAAGGAAGGTTGTTAATTAGGCAGGATGCCGCTAAATATTCGCTATTCATATCAATTTTTTGGATTTCCTCAATTCCAAGATGATCAATGACATCTATCAATCCATGATCAGGATGGAATACCTGAAGAGAGCCAATTGGATAATTTCCACCAAGAATATAATTTCCTGCAGCTGTTTGTGAGATTGTGTTTAAATCAAGATAATCAAGACCGTCAGAATTATTATATTTATCAAATGATTGGGTATGCAGATCAAATTTGAGGATTCCACCTGCGGTAGCAGCAAGGATATCGCCATTCTCAGCAAATAAAATCGATCTTGGAGTTAATAATGATGTATGACTTTCCCAGTTGCCAACCTGGATTTGCCCAAAAAGGACTGAGGCGAAGAATAATACAATTGAACAGAATCTGTCCAACTATTTTCTAAATGAAATTTGTTGATAAATAGAAATCATCTTAAGGGCAGACTCCATAACTTCCCAACCCTTATTCATGGCTTTTGTGCCTGCCCGTTCAAGAGCTTGTTCCAAGTTGTTGGTCGTTAAAACCCCAAATACAATTGGTATATCATAAGTTTTGCTCAATTCAGAGATTCCACGTGCAGCTTCTGCTGCCACATAGTCAAAATGTGGGGTAGCTCCACGAATAACCGCGCCAAGCGTTACAATTGCATTCGGCTGCAGACTATTTATTGCCTGAACAACAGCACCGGGTATTTCAAAGGCACCAGGAACATGTATTATTGTCAAATCTTCCTCTGATCCCTCGTGGTGGAGAAAGCAATCCATGCTTCCATCAGTCAATGACTCAGTAATTTCATGATTGAAGTCGGCAGTGACAATGACAATTTTCTGATCTTTAGCTGATATTTTATAATTTATTTGATCAATCATTATTATCCTTTAAATCTTCAAGGATTAGATGCCCAAGTTTTTCCCGTTTTGTTGAAAGATATTTTTTATTGACATCATTGGCCAAAATTTCAATTGGAACTCTTCCGCATATCTGCAACCCATAGCCTTCAAGACCGATTATTTTTCTTGGGTTATTGGTAAGTAACTTCATTTTTTTTACACCACATTCCAGCAAAATCTGAGCTCCGATTCCATATTCTCTCAGATCTGCATCAAAACCTAATCTGTGATTGGCTTCAACAGTATCTAATCCCTCATCCTGAAGCTGGTATGCTTTGATTTTATTTTTGAGTCCAATGCCTCTTCCCTCCTGTCTCAGATACACCAGGACACCCTTGCCATGGTCATTGATATGAGACAAGGCGTTCTGCAATTGATCACCGCAATCACATCTGAGTGAACCAAATAAATCACCTGTGAGACATTGGGAATGAACACGAACAAGCAACACATCACTCTCATCAAAATCACCTTTTGTAAGTGCAACGTGATGATCACCATGGATTCGATCTTCAAATAGCATCAGAGTAAAATCACCAAATTTGGTTGGAAAAGGAATTGTAGTTAGTTTCTCAACTAATTTTTCATTCTTTCTTCTGAACTGAATCAAATCAGCTATGGTGATAATAGGTAGTTCAAATTTCTCAGCGATCTGAAGCAATTTTTCCCGGCGAGCCATAGAACCATCATCATCGATAATTTCAACCAGCATAGCTGAAGGTTTTAATCCTGCCAATCTTGCCAAGTCTGCGCCAGCCTCAGTATGGCCTGCTCTCTGCAATACGCCGCCGTCTTTTGAAATGAGGGGAAACATATGGCCTGGTCGTCCCAGATCTTCCGGTTTGGAATTTTCATCCATTAATACCTTTACCGTTTCCCATCGATCTTTTGCGGATATACCGGTTGTGGTATTTCTGACGGCATCAACGCTGATTGTAAAATGAGTTTCGTGCAGGGAGGTATTGCTTGCTGCCATGGGGATTAAATTCAGTTTGTTAGAAATGCTTGAAGGCACAGAGATACATATCAATCCCTTCCCTTCCTTCATCATAAAATTTATATCTGAAGGGGTTACCTTCTCAGCTGCAATTATGAAATCACCTTCATTTTCCCTATCTTCATCATCGACTACAATCACCATTCGTCCATCTCGAAACTGATCAATGGCCGTTTGGATTGTATCAAATTCTTTTTTCATTTTCACCTTATAATGGATTGTTTGTTTATGCGGAAAGTGGTCTCTGGTTTGTATTAACTCTCACCAAAAGTAAATCCGTGGAATCGATGAATAATACTGGTCTCATCATCCATCTCTTCGTCATCAAAAGTCAAAAGTCTTTCGATATACTTCCCAATGATATCCGTTTCAATGTTTAGTGTATCACCGATCTGTTTTATACCGAGAACTGTATTTTCTAGGGTGTGAGGAATGAGAGCAATAGTGATAAATGCTTCATCAATTTCTGCGATGGTTAGCGACACACCATCAAGAGCAATGGAGCCTTTCGGAATGCAGTATTTCATCCATTCTGGATCTATTCCAACCATCATCGTTGCTTCTTCACCAACCATTGTCTTTTCCAGTATTACACCTACTGTTTCAACATGACCCTGAAGAATATGTCCGCCTAGTCTAGAAGATAATGTCAGAGCACGTTCTAGATTCACCATGGATCCAGCAACTAATTCTCCAAGGTTGGATTTTTCCAATGTCTCTGATACCAGATCCAGTTTAAAATATTTACGTTTTACATCCACAACAGTGAGACAAACACCATTGATGGATATGCTATCACCAACGCGCAAATCGTCCATAACTAATTTTGCAGTTATAGTAAATTGTGATCCAACTTCTGTTTTCTTTACGGACTTAATTATTCCGATTTCTTCAACTATTCCTGTGAACATATGCCTTCTTATTTTGAAATCGTTCAAACCGATCTGGTCCAACGATTCGTTCTTCCTTTTTATCCCATTTATTATTAAAATGAAATGGGTTTTTTACATATCCCGGTAGTATCAAAGCAGTTGCAGTATACAACAGCACCTCATCTACCAAATTTTCTTTTAAAAAACTATTTATCAGCTTTGCCCCACCTTCGATGAGAACTGATGTGATTCCATCTTTTCCCATTGAAACCAGCATCTCAAGTAGCGCTAAACCCTTATTGGTTGTACCCACTGCAATTTTTTGGCAATATGATGATACATTAGATTTAGCTACGTTAGACGAGACAAACACTCTTGTTTCTGCTTCATCATCACGAAATATTTTTAAATTTTTCGGCAATTCCCCATGCGTATCTGCTACATACCTTATAGGGTTTTTACCTTCTGCATTTCTGACAGTCAGACTAGGATCATCCGTCATAGCAGTTTGTCTTCCTATCAAAATAGCATCAACTTCCGCACGAAGGCTGTGCACTTCACCTTTTACAAGGTCACCGGTAATCTTAGTTCTCTGGTGGCGATTTATAGCAATAAATCCATTCTCAGATTGTGCTATTTTTACAATCACCCATGGCAAACCACATTGTATCCACTTCAAAAACCCTCGATTGGCATATTGGATTTCAGTCTTTAAAATACCAAGATCAATTTGGATTCCAGCCGTCTTTAGCTGATCGATGCCTGAATGAGACACCATAGGGTTCGGGTCTTTTATACCGATGAAAACTTTCTCTATGTGAGATTCAATCAAAAGCTTCGAACATGGTGGTGTCTTACCAGAATGACTGCAGGGTTCCAATGTTACGTAAGCTGTTGCTCCGCTAACTGACTCTGTAGAATTCCGAATTGCTAATACCTCAGCATGTGGACCGCCAAACTGATTATGATATCCCTTACCGATTATTTTATTATTTTTAACAATGACACAGCCAACAATTGGATTAGGCGAAACTGAGTTTCTACCCAATCTGGAAATATTCAATGCTCTTTGCATAAAACGCCGATGAGTATCCAATTTTGCGAATAATCCTTTAAACAAAGTGTAAAATTTAAGAATTATTTCGTGTGTTATCACAGATGTGATACAATGTAAAATTATTTTTTTCATTATATAGAAGAATTACTATAAATGAATAATTTTGCTTTAATCTGATTCTAATTTTTCAATCATCATAAAAGCATAATATATTGGAGATATCCTATTATTAACTGGAATATTGACAAGGCCTAAAGTGCCACATCTTCAAATGGGAATAAGCTGTTTTTATACTCCTGTTCTCCTTAGTAGATTATAGTCAATGTATTTTGTTCAAATCTATTTTTTATCAAATTTCACTAACAATGGGGAATTAAAGTGATATCCAAGTTTTCAGTAATCTTAGGTATGATATTAATTTTATCGGGATGCACATACAATGTGGCCTATGAAAAATTTACGCCGCAATCCTTTGTTGAATATAATCTCACCGATCAGGATATTGAAGATATGCAATTTTATCTTGAAGCCCCAATAATGCTTAGAGACGCTAATCTCCCAAAAGCCAATAAATCGATATCCACTGGTAATCCGTCAAAAAAAATAAAAGATATCGTCATCATCAATGAGAAAACCAAGGGCGTATTTTCGGATATTGGAAAAGACTGGATAGAATTGAGCTTTAATGATGACATCATCTTGAGATTTGTCCCTTCTGATCCAAAGGAATGGTACCGGCTAACCCATTTTAACGGTCAGGAAATATCAGAAGGAAAAATTATCATGTATAATAATCGACGGTATATAGTTTCTTATAGACATCTGCCAAGTACACTGGATGAGGAAAAATATTTTTCTGAAATACCGTACCTGTATTTTGATCTGGAACGATTTCTAAAAATAAAAAGGAAATCAAAAACTATCTCCGGTAAAAAACTGTAATCTCAGTTTTATTTTTGGATTATTGATATAATCCGTAACATAATTATCATTTTCACCATTCTTAAATTATATCTATATCAACGGAGATAAATTCTGATGTATAAGAAAATTATTTTTGCTTTCCTTTTGCTTACTTCTATAAATCTATTTTCTCAGGATGATGAGGATTCCTGTTCCCGATTAAAATCTTATCGAAGTATATATTTCGATAATGATATTGTCACCAGAAATCAACAGGATTTTGATGTAAAATATTATGATATTGATCTAAACATTTATGTCAGCAACGAAACCATTAACGGTACACTCGGTATCTTGCTAACATCTCTTGTTGATGGACTGGACTATATTGAACTGGATTTTATTTCTGGTATGAACGTCAGTAATATCAACTTGTTAGGTGGCAGCGCTTTATCCTTCCTACATGATGATCAGCATATGCTGACTATTTACCTGGATTCAGAAATTAATTTTGATGAAAATGTCCACATAATTATACATTATAATGGCTCACCGGAGGCCACTGGATTTGGTTCATTTGGTTTTGATTCTTATCAGGGATACCCAATGATCTGGACTCTCAGTGAACCCTACGGTTCCCGGGACTGGTGGCCTTGTAAAGATACACCATCAGATAAAGCCGACTCAGTGGATATATCCATTACTGTCCCTGAAATTCTTACAGTCGCCTCAAACGGTTTACTCGATAGTGTTGTTGAATTTGATAATCTTAAAACATATCACTGGAAAGAAAGATACCCCATTGCCACTTATCTGGTTTCTCTGGCTATTTACCCATATACTCACTTTACAGATTATTTTGTATATGGTGAAAGTGACACTATGAACCTTGAACACTATGTTTATCCCAATCATTTCAATCTTGTCCAATCAAATTATGCCCTTACAGTGGACATGCTGGAAGGATTTTCTGAACGTTTTGGATTGTATCCCTTTATCGATGAAAAATATGGGCATGCCGAATTTGTCTGGGGCGGTGGTATGGAGCACCAGACCTTATCCAGTATGGGTGGTTATAGTCAGCATCTGATATCACATGAGCTGGGTCATCAATGGTGGGGAGACATGGTGACATGTGCTAATTTTCATCATATATGGCTTAATGAAGGATTTGCCACATACAGCCAGGCGATGTGGTGGGAGATTCGAGATAATAGCATTCAGTCGCTTCATAGCCAAATGGCTTCAAAAGCATATTATGGTGGTGGAACAATTTTTGTCTCTGACACAACAAGTGTTGGAAATATTTTTAGTTCAAATCTCGTATATAACAAGGCTTCCTGGGTTATGCATATGCTTAGGCATATACTTGGCGATACGGCATTTTTCGGGGGCTTGCAGGAGTATGGTGACCAATATCGCTTTGACTCAGCCGTTACCGACGATTTTAGAGAAGTGATGGAGAGTTATTCAGGTCGAGATTTATATGCATTTTTTCAACGCTGGATTTATGGTGAATACTATCCGATATACACGAGCGAGCCCCAATATTATACCACAGACAATAATACTTCCTTTGTCCAAGTGAATTTATCACAGACTCAATCATCACCAATTTTTGCAATGCCTGTGGATATTAGAATAACGACTGATTTATTAATCGATACAAGAATTGCTGATCAGACTATTAGAGAACAGGTTTTCTATTATATCGTTGCTGGGACACCGAGCGATGTTGAAGTAGATCCTGATAATTGGGTTCTTAAAAGCGCCTATGATGGAATGATTCAGTTTACCGACCATTTAACATTAGGTGATCAGAATCTGGATGGAAATTTAGATGTTCTGGATATCGTTCAATCAGTAAATCTCATCCTCTCACCAGTTGAGATTGAATTATTTGACATTTGGATTACTGATATCAATAATGACTTAACACTTGATATCCTTGACCTTGTTATGATGATTAATATGATTCTTGAATAATCAGGAAGAAATAAATTTCAGAAATATCTTTCGGTTGCGGGGACCGTCAGAGTCGGCAAAATAAATACCCTGCCACGTTCCTAGTTTAATTTCTCCGTCTTCAATTATAAGGGTCTCAGAACTACCGAACAGAGAAGTCTTTATATGTGCGGCTGAATTACCTTCCAAATGATGATAGCCATCCTCAAATGGAATTACTTTATTCATCTCCATGATCATATCCCGACGAACATCGGGGTCAGCGTTTTCATTTATCGTTAACCCTGCAGTAGTATGCGGTACATACAATGTGAGGATTCCATCACTCCACCCCAGTTTTGCAATAAGCGTTTGTACTTGTGTGGTAATATCCACCATATCAGTTCTTGACCGAGTATTTATATGTAATAATTCCATAGTTACTTTTAGGGTAAAAATTCGAAATGTGAAGAGAAATGTCTGAGAAATTTCGGTTGATAGGTGATTTTCATCCCATGGATTTTATCCTTTCGTTTATTTAAATTCTCCATAGATTCAATAACATAATCAATTTGGCTTTGAGTATATGTACGTCGTGGTATTGCCAGCCTGACCAACTCCATCGGGGCATGTACAAAATCTTTTTTCTGTTCGAAATCATGTTTGCCAAACATGACACTGCCAATTTCAACTGATCTGATTCCAGCTTCAAGATACATCTCGCATGCCAATGCCCAACCAGGATATTGATTGGGAGGAATATGTGGCAACATCATTTTCGCGTCAATATATATGGCATGTCCGCCAGGAGGCTGAACAATGGGGATACCAAGTTTCAAAAGGTTCTCACCTAGATAACCAGTTGAGGTAATCCTATATTTTAAATAATCTTCATCCATAACTTCTACCAGACCGATGGCAATAGCCTCCAGATCTCTGCCGGCCAGGCCGCCATATGTTGGAAATCCTTCTGTTAGGATGAGCAAATCCTTTTCACGTTGTGCCAATTCAGGATTATTAGAACAAAGGAAACCACCAATATTGGCAATCCCATCTTTTTTCGCCGACATGGTGCAACCGTCAGCATATGAAAACATCTCCTCAACAATTGCTCTGACTGTTTTATTCTTATATCCTTCTTCACGAATTTTGATAAAATAGGCATTTTCTGCAAATCGACAGGCATCCAGATAAAAAGGTATATCAACCGACCGTGCAAAATTGGAAACTTCACGGATGTTATCCATTGATACAGGCTGTCCACCTCCGGAATTATTGGTTATCGTCAGCATTATCAAAGGTATTCGATCCCGACCAACTGAGTTTACTGTATTTTTTAGTTTTTGAATATTCATATTACCCTTGAAAGGATGATCTGTTGATGGATTCATCCCTTCATCTATAACAATATCCCGAGCTTCAGCTCCCTGAAATTCTATATTTGCCCTGGTAGTATCGAAATGGGTATTACTGGGGATTACATCACCTTCCTTACAGAGTATAGAAAATAATATTCTTTCGGCGGCTCTTCCCTGATGGGTGGGGATGACATACTCAAAACCCATAATATCTTTGATTGTCGATTCAAATCTCTGAAAACTGACACTCCCGGCATATGATTCATCGCCCCTCATTATGCCAGCCCATTGTTCGCTGCTCATAGCCCCGGTTCCTGAGTCAGTAAGAAGGTCAATGATTACATCTTTTGCATAGATAAGAAAAGGATTGTAATGCGCTGCTTGTAAGTAAAATTCTCGAGCACTTCGTGTACTCATTTTGATGGGTTCAACCGATTTGATGCGAAATGGCTCAATTATAGTTTTCATCTTTTCCTTGTATTGATGTGGTATATCTAACAGATATTATTTTTTTACGAAAACATCAAATGGAATACTCATCCCAATGTAAATGGAGACGTAATTTGCATTGATTGTTTTACTGATTTTTCCGATATCATATTCTTCGTTAGGAAGTTCATCTTCAATAATTGCTTCTGATCTTTCTATACCCGGAATCACATAGTATTGAATGCCAAAATCCAGACCCCAATTTTTAGCAAATATAACATTGCTGCCCATTTCCAACATCCAACCAAAATGAAATTCTGAATCTATGATATCAGTATAACTATCATCATCATCATCATCATCACAAAACCAGCAGCCAAAATCATTGTCCCATTCCCATGTAATGGTCTCGGTAAAGAAGAATAATCCACCCTTGACACCGATATATGGTCTAATGGCACCATGGTTTGTTGGAGACATAATTCTTGGACCAATCAGCAAGGCAAAACTCTGTTCTGAGTTTTTTACTTTTACGCTGGGGCCCTGATAACCATTATATTCAAGGTTATCCCATGATATATCGTTTTTGAATCCAAGATATTGAATGGAAGCATCATATCGAATAAATTGAAAATCCCTGTCTCCGAAAGAATATACAAATCGTAGCGACAAACCAGAATCGACATACTTTTCGTATTCAGACTGAGGATTATGCAAACCAATGCCAAATTCGATTTGATCATGAGGCCTTCTAAATCGAAATTTGGATTGGTTACTGGGATAGGCAATATCGAGGAAAATAATAAACCCAATTAAAATGACACTGATTTTAAAATATCGTCTGTTGTTATATATTGAGTTTATCATGATTGTACTCCTGTTATTATTCCCAATAATTGATCAACCTGCCTATTCCTTCGTGAATTAATTCAACAGATATTCCTGAATAAGCAAAGCGGATAAATTTTCTAGTTTCACCCGTTAATGTGCTGCCAAAATGTTCACGAGTGCAGAAGGACACGCCTGTTTTTCGAAGGGTGGTCAACCGAAATTCTTCAAGAGAATTAAATTCCATGCGCTCATATATTTCAGTAATATCTGGGAACAGGTAAAAAGTAGTATTAGGTTTTGAAATAGTGAGGCCATTTATTTTTTTAAATTCATCTAAAAGTGCATCTCTTCGTTCTCTGAGAGTACTGAGTATCATTTTAGCACCATCTTGATTACCCGTAATAGCTTCAATTCCAGCATACTGTATAAAATGGTTAGTACAGGATTCATCATTCACATTCAATTTTGCAATCACATCAATGACTTCTTTAGGACCAATAGCTGCACCCAGTCTCCATCCAGTCATTGCATATGTTTTTGAGAATGTATGCAATATAATAGTCCGCTCCTTCATTCCTGGCAAAGAAACAATGCTCTTGCTTTTTCCTGAATAACGAATATTAAAATATGCCTCGTCAGAAAGAACCCATAAATCATGTTTTAATGCCAACTCTGCAACCCATTCCATCTCATCTTGATCAGATTCAGCACAAATTGGATTCTGAAAATTATTATATATGAAAATACGAGTATCTTTGGTGAGTTGAGATTCTACTTGTTCGCGATCAATTTTAAATCCTGAATCAGTTGTGATATACCCATATGGCTGGGCTATCCCACCGAGATAATTAATTTGAGATTCATATATTGGATAGCCAGGGTTTGGATATAGTGCCCCATCTCCTGGATTTAGGACTGCGTTGAGAAACTTACCAATCACTGGTTTACCACCAGGTTGAACGGCAACGTTTTCAAACCCATATGAAACACCACGAGTAGAACCTATATGATCTGCAATCACCTCTCGCAATGCAGGAACGCCGGCAGCAGGATCATAACCGGTTTTTCCGTCAAGCATAGCATTATTTGCGGCTTCAATAATATTTAATGGTGTGCGGATATCCATATCACCAAGATGAAATGGATACATTTTATTTCCCTCTGCGGCAAATGCGGCTGCATCACCTGAAACTGCAAAAGCGGTTTCAGTGCCAAGCTTTGACAATCTGGAATTCATTTTCATAATTACATCTCTATATTTATAATTTGTTGTTTCTTTTATTCAGGATATGTAGAATTGATCTTCTCTAATCGGATTAACCGCTCTTTGGCAAATTTCTCAATTGCATTTTTCTGCCATTCAGCTGTCAATCTAGACTCATCAATTACTTCATCTAATGTACCACCGCTTCTCCAGCGATTATCCCAATCCGGCGATAGGCTATATTCCTTAACCACCGGGTGTTTTGTCCAATTACTCATTAAATTCAGAGCAGTATTTGTAATGATCATTGCATCTGCCCATTCTCGTTCACCAATCACTGAGTTTTGATAACTAGCAGACTGCATACTAAATAACTGATATGATAATGCGGCTATGATTTTTACGCTGGGTCCGTTTTTTCTTAATTCAGGCAATAATTTGATCAACTCATCCAGAGCCTTTGTCCCCCTTATAAAAATTATCCCTTCCTTTGGTTTATCAGGGTTATAATCTTTTAATATGTATGCACCCCTGGCAGCCTCATAATAATGAGGAATTCCTAATTTCTCCCTATCCGGTACAAGAACCGCCGGACGTGTTAAATGTAGGGCAATAATTGGGATATCAGATTTTAAAGATTCTGCTATCATTACTGGTACTTCATTATAATCCCATGGATGCAAATTAATAATATGCCCTTGTGGAAATAATTGAGTTACGCCTGGTGAAAATATACCAAAATGAGTACGACTATCTTCGGCCGTTTCCGGACCACTATGACCGGCAACCCAGATTGTTTTTCCTAACTTAAATTGTGTATCCTGTGCCATTTGACTAAACAACCGCATGGGGCCATATTTCAGGTAAGAAAACGAACCATATGTGCTGGATGCTGTAAAAAATCCATTAAAATCTTCGTAGGCATTTTTATTGAAATTCACAGAAGATATACCAACGGACATACCAGCATTTGCAAACTCTGTGATGCCCTGAGGGATCAAACATCCTTTCAAGTTTGACTTTCTATCATACATTCCGGTACCAAATTCGTCTTCCCAGCCCTTAGCAAAACCAGCAATATTTGTTGAACCAGCAAGATCAGCAGAACTGACGATGAATAGTGGTCGATCATAATGCTTCATGCAGTAGCTATTTAACCACGATCCATAATTACCAAAAGCAGCTCTATTTGGAGCCATGTCACCAGGTTTTTTATATAATGATGTAGGGAAATTTTTGAAATCAAAAAGTTTATTATCATGGAGAGGATTTTTATCAAAAACTTCTGATCCACTTGATGAATCCGGGACGGATTCTCCAATTTCAATTAACCTGTCAGATAGATATTCCAACAACCCATCCTCAGAATCAAATAAGGACATCACTGAAGTGAGGACATCTGCCATCTGAAGTTTATTTGCATCATAGTCATTGAATTCAGAGTCCATATGCGGGATATCTAAACCATATGAATCCGCAAATTGTCGTTTTGTATCCCAAAACTCTTTTGAATTTCTTTTATGAGGGGCACCATGGCTGGGGGCATCAAACTTGCCATATCCACGACCTTTTCTCATTTTTAACCATAACATCCTTGGTTTATCAAGGTCCGGATTTTCTAATACCTCAATGTATGCCTTCATAATCTCAGTCCAGTTTTCACCTTCATTGGTTCCGGCAGTTTTCCATCCATGAGGTTCAAACCAGTCTTTTGGTTCACCGTGCATAACTGAGCTAAAGGTTCTGCTATCAATCCCAAAATCGTTCCAATCCACCAATGTAACAAAATTTCCAAGGCCTAAGCCATAAGCTGAATTTTTTGTTTCATGAACTACACCTGGTGTTAATCCACCCTCACCTTCCAAAGCAAAAACTTTTACTGAATTCATCCCAGCATATTTCAATGCAAATGCTTCACCGGCAGCTATAGGAAATCCGTGACCACTGGGACCAGTATTGGCCTTAAAAAATAATGTTTTGCCTTCCATTTCAGCATGACCTGGTAGGCCATCTCTTTTTCGAAGGGTGAGCAAATCCTGCCAATACAAAGTATACGCATCACCCATTGGATTTAGATACTTAACATCTCCCGTTTTTTTATACATCCTCCGCAGTGATTCATTAAAAACAGCGAGGGTTGCATACACTACAGGATTTGCATGACCTGCACTTAAAATAAACCTGTCACCAAATCGTTTACCGGGATTTCGAATATCCCATTTCATCGCGCCTGAAAGCAGTGTAGATATCATAAATTGGACCTTGGACCTGGATCCTCCAGGATGCCCACTCTGGCTGAGATTTAACATAATATCTATGCATTGATCGATCTGATCTCGAATAATATTCCAATATTTGAACTCTTGTTTTAATTTATCTAATGATTTCATAATCTGTACCTGTATAAATGATAATAAAATGATATTTAAATTCGGTCGAAATTTAGGAGTTTTTATTCGCCTTATTAAATATATTTCAATGATTTTTCACGTATTGAATAGTAAAAAATAATTTGAAATTATTTTAACTATAAAAGTAGTAATTATTGAAGTTACCTAAATGGTTATAATC